>Ga0209208_10005571_pt1 | contig 17532 bp, 14 predicted proteins | sample S1TSphfallax_3_FD_187694 | JGI IMG/M metagenome (GOLD analysis project Ga0209208, IMG submission 187694) | Host-associated microbial communities from peat moss isolated from Minnesota, USA - S1T2_Fd - Sphagnum fallax MG (SPAdes) (version 2) | ecosystem: Host-associated > Plants > Peat moss >... | reverse complement strand
GAAAATATATGGTGAATATGACCAAGAATGCTTCAAATGGAAATGATTTGTTGCGTCTCATGCTCACTGCAACATCACAAAAAACTCAAGATGTGAAGGGTGGAAAGGTTCATTTTGGCATCCAACAATTGATGGATAATTGCAAGACATTCTTCTTTGTAGGATATGAAACAACTGCAACTCTTCTCACATGGACCATGATGCTTTTGGCATCTCACACCACTTGGCAAGAATGTGCCCGTGCTGAAGTCATAGATGTGTGTGGAGATGGTGATCATCCATTCCATGCCGACATGCTTGACAAATTGAAAATGGTACTTCAATTTTTTTGTCAATCCATTTGAATTTTTCTTCTATGCACATTTTGAAACACAACTAATTGGTTGTTATGTGGTTTGTTGGGGGTGTAGTTAACTATGATTTTAAATGAAGCACTTCGTTTATTTCCACCAATTGTGGATCAAGTTAGAGAGGTGGTAATGGATGTAAAGTTGGGAGATTTGGACATCCCAAAAGGACCAACCTTATATTTTCCTAGGCTTTCCATTCACCATGACCCTGAGCTATGGGGAACAAATGTGCATGAGTTTAAACTAGAACGATTTGCTAATGGTGTTGCAAAAGCAACCAAACACCCTTTAGCTTTTATGCCTTTTTCTTTTGGGCCAAGGTTTTGTGTGGGGCAAGGGTTTGCTATGGAGGAAGCAAAATCTATATTAGTTGTGATATTGTGACGATTTCATTTTCAACTTTCATCTAATTATCGTCATGCACCATGTTTTCGGGGCACTTTGAAACCCAAGTATGGTGTGCTAGTGATGTTGGAATCTTTGTGATTACATGATAATGCAAGCCCATCCATGATTATTAAACGTGCATTAAAATGTTTAGCACCTATTTTAGGTTTAGTTGTAGAAATATTCATAATATTTATATATGTGATAGAAAACATGTATGTGTATTCCTCACAATTTTATGGATGTAATGAATGTAATTCTTATTCAAAATAATTAATACATTCTAAGAAATCGATATGATAAATTGAAATTTGTCATTTCATGATTAAACTTGCATTAATAGTCATTAAAATGCCATTATAAACTTATATTGTGTAAGATCCATGTAAAAATGACAAAATTCTCAATGTGTCATAATTGATGCAACTTTAGATTCAAATGGTATCAAAGGTGAAAAATCATTTGGATCTTTGGTTTTGCACTATAATGCAAACCTAAGATGTGCTCCATAAACTTTTAGTTTTAAAAGTTTGGCCTGGGAGCTCTAAGATGAAATTAGGACGAGTTCATAAATCAAATTCATGATCATGTCAAATTACATGAATTAATAAGAAAAGTTAGTTAATGTTGTTTGGACCAAAATGGTGCAAAAATAAACAATAAAACAAAATAGATTCACAATATACATGACAATTTAAACTTGGGAAGAGTTGCCACTCTCTTCCTTATAATATATTTTGTAGTTCATTTTGGGAGCTACATTATCAAACTAACATTTTTTTCAAGGACTCTTAAATGAAAGTTTCAAAATTGTCAAGTTATTAGTCTAGCCATTTTGGGGGTTCTTAACTTTTTTGTTTAGCCTTCAATTCAAAAGCTTTCCAAGTTTGTATCCCCTGAAAATAGATTTTAAAAAAAAATATCAAATTTATCAATTGGAGTTGATTTGACCTCTTTCATGGACAATTTGGTTGGCATGAACCATTTGATAATTTCCCTCCGACATTGGAAATGGCCATAACTTGTGTTTTGGGTCTTTGATTTGAAAATTCAACCCCACATTATTTATCTATTCTTCAAAACCTTTCTAATGGTCTAAAGAAAGTTCAATTTGGACAAGGTTGGTCCCACAAAACTTGCTTCAAAACAATTAAAAACCTTAGGACTCCCAACTCCTAAACTCAAAATTACATGGAAATGTTGAAAGTTATTCCCTTGCATTTTCTCACCCTTTTGAAAATATATTTGAGTCTTACAAAAATTTGGGTTTTCTTTCAATTAATTTCACTTGTCACACACTTGCCACCAACCTTGGTTGCAATCCCAAGGTTAAAGTCATAACAATAATAATAACTCCTACTATTAAATCATTTTAAAAACATATTTTCAAAATTGTGGATCCCATTTAGTTTTTTATGCAATTTTGATGATCTGTTTTTTTGTTTATTAATCAAACATTGGATTAAGATCAAGGTTAAAAAATTTCTTTGATCATTGATCATCAATTTAATTTCCTAGATCCTCAAAATTTTAGTTGTATAAAAAGAATTCAAGCTAAGTTTTTGTACTAGGACTTTGACAAATCCTTCTTGTTCTAAGTTAATGAAAGGATTTGTAGCTCTAGTTCAATTTTTGTCGAACATATGAGTCAACCATAATCCAAAAATAATATGTGCAAAAAATCAACTTCATTTGACCAATGTACTAAATATATATATTATATATGTGTGTGTGTGTGTGTGTGTGTGTGTGTGAACATGTTAGTGATACTTGGCTACAAATGTTTAAATCATAATATTATTATATGAATAATAACTCATAAGGGACACACACCTAATTTTGTGTGTGAGGAAGGAGGACATTATAAGCTAATTTTTCACACTGTGTGTCAAAGAGGGTATTGTTTGGGAGAATATTATGTGAAGGAACTTTATTTTTTCTCACCCTATAACTATCTAAAATTTTGATATGCACACATTTAAACCACTCTAAACTTAATTAAAATTTTATGTTTGCATTGAATTTTGGCATCATATATCTTTTTCAATTTTCAATTTTAATCAAAAGAATGAGTGATGAAAAAGTGAAAATGATTACATGTGATAAAAATATATCATGCATGAAATGCTCAATTTAATTATAGAAAAACATTAACAAACATTTCAATACCCAATCATAAATTTTCAAATAATGAAGACCATGTAAAAGATACACAAGATCATCATAAATAATGGGCATTTGGTTTGTTTCCATGGGAAAAAATACATTAAAAAAAGAGGTTGGGGGTGGTCTAGAATCAAAGTGAACAAGGTGTGCCTTGCAACCCAAGAAAGTGGACCACAAAATTATTGCATTGAGACTTTCATCCACTCCTCGTTTGGACCAAGTAAATATCACCTCATTCATGCTACTAACCCCTTCAGTTTGAACCTTCAATATAAATTATTCCCACTCCATCCTTCTAGTTGAAATTATTAACAACTAGTATTATATGTATCTTTTAGTGATTTTTTTGGGGTTAATTTTCGTCATTTATTTTCGTCATTTGACACAAAATATTTTGAAAAAAAAACATTTTGCCACAAATTCCTGTTTTTTGAAAAGAAGAACAAAATCACCAATAAACACCATAATAGCTTACAATATGAAAAGGTGTTTGAGCTTTTATGTTTTCATATTTTGAATACAACCAAATTTGGCTAAATATATTCATGGGCTACTACCATTTGAGCAACATCACAAAATTGAAAAAAACAAAAGCATTGGTCTATTGTACATATGTTATATATTTTTAAAAATCAAACACATATTATTAATATATACCAAATGATTCAATATTTTTCTTCATTAAAATGGTACATAATCTTATTGTAAAATTAATTGAATTATAGTTTATACCCAAAAAACCAATATCTAGGACCTTACATTTTGAATAATGTAGTTTGCAATTCCTAAAAAGGTATCCCCACCCCCTATACAAATTAAGACTATATAATAACATGCATTTTGTAATATTCGTAATGTTTAACCAAAGTTGAGGTTCAATGTGATTTGAAAGCAAGTCAATCCTTTTATTGACCTTGATTGTAAACATGTTTTCAAAGTATTAAATGGGGTTGTGTGAAGTTGTACCCTATTGTGTTTAAAGAACTTGGGCTCCATGTTGTTCCGCACTACCAATGACAATTGATTTTTTTTGTTTTTCCTCTTCCTATGTTCCTAGATGATTTCCAATAGTTCACGATGATTTCATTGTTATTAATGTCAATTTCAAATTAAATATTATTTGGATTATTATAAATATGATGGATATAAAAAAGGCACATGTTAATTTTCCTTCTCATATCCATGTTGGCGGGTGGGGGAAAGAAGTGAGGCAATTACTAAAATAAGAAATAATTATTTAAAAACTTAGCAGGAAAAACTTATTCCAACATGGAATCAATGTTTGAGTGACAAAACATGAAGGGCATATTTGTGTCCTACTAGTTCAAGTCTAATCGTCATTGGAATTCAACAATGATTCAGACCTTCTACAACTAAACATCTAAACCCACTAAAACGCCACTAACTACACTAAGTGGTGACCAAGGTTGTCACCACTAGAGGATGAAAAAAATAGTTAACTTAGAGGTTGTCACAACCCGAGGATGAAAAAAAATAGTTAAATTAGAGGTTGTCACAACCCGAGGATGAAAAAAAATAGTTAACTTAGAGGTTGTCACAACCCGAGGATGAAAAAAAATAGTTAACTTAGAGGTTGTCACAACTCGAGGATGAAAAAAAATAGTTAACTTAGAGGTTGTCACAACCCGAGGATGAAAAAAAATAGTTAACTTAGTGGTAGAAGGTCTGAAAACCTTTTGTCACTGCATGGATTAGGATGGATCAGGAGCCCAACTTTGATTAAAGCATGATTGTTGAGTTATGCATGCTAACAAAGCCCTTTTTCTGGGTGAAGTATGGAAAAAGTTCAACATCTTGATAAGACTGCAATTGCACAAAACAAATGGTGACAACTCGAAGATGAAAAAAAATAGTTAACTTAGAGGTTGTCACAACCTGAAGATGAAAAAAAATAGTTAACTTAGAGGTTGTCACAACCTGAAGATGAAAAAAAATAGTTAACTTAGAGGTTGTCACAACCTGAATATGAAAAAAAATAGTTAAAGTAGTTAACTTTGTAGTGGTAGAAGGTCTGCAATGATTAATGACATGTTTCAATTTTTGCCACAATATGAAAATGGCCCCCAAATAAATAGTGTTTCGGAAGCATGTCCATTTGTTCATTATTGGAATAATAATGCAATCACTAACATGCCGATGTTATTTTCCCTTTTTTGGTTCAATTTTCAAAATCTAGCATCAACAACCATCATCCCAAAAGTGATTTAGCACTAATTGGGAACACGTGTAAAAAAGTTATCCAAATCAAACAAAATTGGTTTAAAAATGCCTCATAACTATAACCAATGTCAAATGGTGGTGAAATGTTCTAAAAACAAGAAACAAGTCCGTGAAATTTCCCTACAAAATAGATAATTTGTAACAAAATATTGTATTTCAAGTTTTGAAATCAATTTTTGCAAAAATTCATCACCAATTTTTTTTCTTATGCTTTCATATGATTTTTAATAAATTTTCATTATTTATGTCAATGTCAAATTTAATTCAAATTAATATACATTTCATGGACATGAAAAGACACATGATAATTTGTTTTTTCATATCCATGTTGGTGGATATGGAAAAAGAGTGAGATAATTATAAAATGGAGGTAATTATTAAGAAATGTGGGAGATAGTTATTAGAAAAGTTCATAGAAAAAAGAAGTAGTTATTAAGAAAGAAATGAAGTAGTTAGGATTGTAAATGAGGTAGTTATTTTTGGAATTGTCTTTGGAATGGTCCGTGGATAACCATACAAAAGATTCCCAGAAATCCCCCATATACCAATTATGATTACTTGTCATTGGAATTATACAATCATAAATCTCTCCCTTCATTAAGAAGTTCATATGAAGCATGTTATTTCATTTTGATGCTTGAGCACATTTTTTTTATATTGTTGCGAAAGGTTGTGAACATGGTTTAAGTTTTTGCAATTTTTGATGTTGTCAAAATTTAGAAGTTCGCCACCAATCCCATTTCAAAAGCCTAAGGGTGACTTGTAAGTTCTATGGTTGAATGTCACTTGATATGCATTGAATGCAATATCTAAAGTGATAAGAACTTCCTCACAAGGAGCCCCATTTAACACAACTTTCACATCATAAGTCTTGAGTTCTTTGGGTTCCAAGTTTAAAATTTCCATGCTTCAACTTCAAACACTATTTTGAAAGATGGCCCATTTCATTAGAGTTGAAACATGACCCATTGAACCTTCCTTCATGGTTTCCCTAGGGATTACTCATTTTGGAAAATTCTCTTAGTGTGGGAAAGTTCTCATTGTTCTTCAAAGTGCCTACGCTTTCTTCAGCCTTGTATCACCATTCAAAGCTTTGGGCACCAATCTTCCTTGTGTTCATATTGTGCCCACTTGAAGAATCCTTTCATTTTGAATAAATTGTTTTGACCCTTTTCTTTGTCTAAAAAGTTTTCATTTTGTGATGGTGTTGGATCAAGATTTGAGCCAATTTTCTTCCACGACGATTCCTTGCTCAAATTGGGAATCCTCTCATTAAGAAGCACACCCAATGAAATTTATCTATCCTAATGATTTCCAACATGATTTTGGTGTACTCCTTCACACATTTGGGTTGGTACAATGTTGGAACCATGCAACTTGTTTCAAACCTTGCAACATCTTGACATGCAATCAAAGTTCTTTGAACAAACTCATTTCACACTTGATTTTTTATCTCTTCTCATGAGTTCCCATGCATTCCCTTCACCTAATGTTGCAATTGCTTCTAGAAGCTAACATGAGCATGAAACCAATATGACCCAAAACATTTCACAAGGGGCATGAAGGTTATGACAAATAATAGTAAGACAAGAATGCATCCAATTATAAGAGTGAAAATATGAATTATGGGAAATTGAAAAATGGTGTGGTATATAGATTTATCACTATTGATAGAAACAAATGTTCATGGATGAATTTCATCCATAAATGACAAGCCAACCCACATAAAGTATAACGTGGAATATCATTTATTTTGATTCTAAAGTTCTGAATATATGTTTTACAATCTATGTTGGGACTACTAGGTGTGATTTGTCACACCTCCCCATGATTGGGCATGATTGCTAAGAGGAACATCCCAAAATCTGTCAAGATGTCTTGAACATTTTAGGTCTCAAGTGTGCTCCCCAACTCCTCACCACTAAGTCCAAGTCATGAGAGTTTCAAGACGCTATAAAACCATATCACTCAGTTGGAACTCTCAATTGCATATGAATTGCCTCATTGCCATGTCATAAGTATGTAATGGTGCTATCATTATGCCAATTGGTGAAGCATCACTAGCATATTAGTATTTTGTTAATTCACATACAAGGATCATGTTTTGCTCCAACTTAAAATCTAGGATTATACATAAACAGAAAATGACATTTCATGATTGTTTGTGTTTGGTGTGTGAGAAATGATTTTGGAACCACACTTTCAATGGTGTGCTCTATTGACTTTTCACAAAGAAATCCTTGAAAGGGCTAATAATACCAATGTTGATTTGGTATATAGGCTTGCACCTGATATCAAGGACCCTACCAAGCTGGTATGACATGAGGCAATACCAACTTAGTACCAATAGAGGTACCAGCTTGATACAGACTAGGGACCTAAGGTAATACCGGGTATACACTATATACCTGCCTCCTATCAACTAAAAATCAATCCTGGACTGAACACCAGGACCAGTCTTGTATGAAAGAGACCCCAAAACCAGGGCGAGGTTGGAAATGAAAATTTTAAATTACCCAATGTGATCATTAACTCTTGTTGTGATTGGTGATGTGGTGCAAGGAGAGGGTGAGGGTGCATGGGGCCTTGCAATTACTAGTGCTTCTCATCACCATACAAAATCAGAAACTTTCAACCTGCACCCAAAGCCAGTTCATACTTCTAGTCAACAAGGTTCCTATGGACTCTCAAGAGACCCTATCTCTTCAATCCCTGGGCATTCACAAGGATTGCAAGACATCAACTTAAACCGTGGAATAATTTGTACAATTTGGCGACAGACATGAAAGTAACTTGCACTTTGAATGGAAAGTGGATGTTATGATGAATGGTGCAGGCTCTGTTAGCTCAAAGGCCAGAAGCAGGGGATTTAAGATTAGTCTAATCAACTCGGAAGGAACATGAAACATAATATTGGGTTCTTTGATACTTCCTGGAGGAGCAGGTGAATAAACTCCAGCAGGATGTCAAGGGAAGAAATAATTTTGCAGAGCTTTTGCAGCTCTCAGTGCGTGATTTGCAATGTTCAAAGTCAAAACAACAGCCAATTATGACAAGACTGTGACATGTCATCTTGCAATTTAACTCTACCATTCAATTGCATCCTTCAAAATCTTCATCAACTTATTTGGAAAGACATCACAAAAGGGAATTCTGCACCTCCTTGAAAGCTCAACTTGCCACAAGTTTTCAGTAATGGATTGGTTTTTAAATTCAATTCTTGGGGATGAATAAGCAGTCTGAAATCAATGAAAGTCCACTAACAGACTCCAGAATTCCATATTTCGCACTCAAATTCCAGGACATACCAGAAAACAATCAACAAATGTCACTGGCAAAAACTTATTAGAGAAGAATGCTCATCCAACTTCACTGCAATGTTTCAACACATCCATTCATCACCAGGTCACACAAGCCTCTTTGTGAAGTTCAAAGCAGAGCAATTGCATCCCAAGTCCTGGGAGCTCAAAATCAACCACAATGTACCACATTCTCATTGACATAAATGATGGCAGTCACCTTGGTATAAAGCAATAGCAAAGCATATGATATGAAACCAAACAAGCTCAATCAGAAGTTTAAAGAAGTTGACCAGCAGCCTGGTCCACACTGAATACAGGGACTAAACATGGAAAACAATGATGTGTCACCCAGATTCACTAAGAGGCAAAAATTGTCCAAACAAGCTTGATGAAGTTGCAGAGAAATCTCCACAACAACAATTATAGGTAACACAACAATGAGTGCAGTCATAACCTCATGAGAGTCACTCACAAAGTGACAGACCATCACCTTCATCATGAACGGCAGTGACAAGCTGCCATGACTACCCACTGAGTTCATCAGCTCCCAACAGCGGGTGTAGATAAGCATATAACAATATTCCCAAAGACTTGGGCAAACCATTATACACAATCTGTGTCCTGAGTTTCTTTTGCTTTTCCGGAAGCAATGGGAAGACTCAGACGTGATGTTGGGTAGCACTCAAGAGACATATCTTCATATCTGAGGGACACCTTTCAACTCCTCACCTGCATATCTGAGGTCCACAATGTAAGGTTGTCCCGAAGCAGCTGCATAATTAGTGTGCTGTCCTTATAGGATTCTTCGCCTAATGTGTCAAGCTCTGCAATTGCCTCATCAAATGCCTGCATTGGCAACAGCAAAACAGATGTAGTGATATCAGACCACCAGGGTTTACAAATTCATGACCAAGTTCTTAAGGAAAGCTCTAGAGAAAATCTGAATTCGCACCAAATCGACACATACAATTGGTGCTTTATCCCCTCAACAATGCATCGTCATTTTGCTTCAAGCACTTGAAAAAAATAATACGCTCCGATTGCTTGACTTGTCCGGGTGCTCTGCTGTCAAGGAGCGACAAGAAGTCTATGACGCAATTCTAAACTGGTTGGAAACCAAACCTTGGCTATATCTGAACTTGCAGGACACTCCATTGTCAAAAAGTGAGTCTAGGTTCACCACCATTCAGCAGAAGTCGCAACAGAATGCAAAATTCCAAGAAAAAATTGTGTATCGGAATCCTCAATTGGTCAATTCCACAGGTGCCAGGGAAGCCTTTGGGAATTGGAATCCACAATTTGTCAATTCCAAAGGTGCCAGAGTTTTCTTTTGTGGCTCTCCAGGAGCAGGCAGGTGTCGCTCACATCTACCCTAGGTCATGTCTCACATTTTTTTTTTGGAACAAATTTTGACCAGCAAGGGTGGATATTAAGCGAGTTGCCATGGAGAGGCTATTCTATTAAGATATCCATTTCTTTTTCTTTTTACTTGCCCAGTTATATTCAGGAAATCGTCTAGATGGCATGCAAGTGGCAAATATGTTGAAGAATTAAGCATAACTTGGGATCTTTTTGCAGGGAAAACGGCATTTCGACAATCATTGATGCGAAATAATGCTCTAAACCATTCAGGGCATGTAGCTTGTATGCCCCTTTTTTCACTCAGCACCTCTTGGGCGCAAGATCGAAACAACGGCATTTTGTTTCATCGAAACCAAGACGAACGCACCAGAGGCATTGAAATATCTCTGGTGAAGGATAGTGATATTGTTGTGTCCATATGGGATCTTGCAGGGCAGGAGGAATACCACGCCTTCCACGATTATATGATGCCCAACTTTGGTGATATTGTCAATCCTTGCTCGTTTTTGTTCTTATTCGGCCCTACGAGGGTGATGCATGTGGGTGAAAAAAATCGATCCCGCAAGGAGCCCAAAGTGCTCAAGGAAGAACTGATTTATTGGCTCCAATTCATAGCATCAAACACTCCAACATCAATTGCTTTCCCACCTCAATTGACTGTCATCTTGACACATGCTAAAAAGGATGCGACTAGTTTTTGTTGTGTGTGCAATCATGCGCTGTGCACTTGCTAATCAAACTAAATATTGTTTGATACAATGGAACACCTTTTGTGACCTTTGCATTCAAGAAGTGCCAACTTTAACCCAAGGAAGCAATGAACATGAACTTGTTGAACCTAATGTTGTGTTGAAGAGGCAGAAAGCAGTAGCTGCAAATCTACATGACACAGGAGATATAATATATTTTGAAGGTTTGGAATTTGTTGTTGTTATGATGTAATGGGGTTTCTGATCAACTTTAGAGGCACCCCACGTGAGATTGACAATGGGTTTGCCACTAAACCGTACATGGAGCGCATATTGGCACAATCCTTGTCAAGGCCCATTAGAAATACTCCCTCCAAAGGGGGTATCCATCTTCAACCTAATGATCTCATGTGCTTGATGCTTAATTTGGACATTTGTTATGAACAAAATCCTGGCAACTTGGATGCTGGCATTTACATTCCAACCATATTGGATGCTAATTTTTCTATTACCGAAAGAGAAAAAAATGTTGACGGCAGTCGTGAATTGACATGGCTTCCTTCTCAACAACAAAATCCAAAGTGGGCTTTTCTTGGCCGTAGGCTTGAATGCAGGGATCACATTCGAACCTTCCTCACTCCAGGATTCTTCCCTCGATTCGAAGTAAGGCATCAACATGCATGCACATTATTTTAAACGATTTATTTTGTCCAATTTGTGTTTTTTCAAAACAACAATTTATTAAAAACTTGTTCAATATGTGTTAATATTTCTAATTTTGTCTATGGATGGTGAACATTTTGTTGTTAGTGACATGATGACATTGCAAGTAAGAAGAATAGTGAGAAATTCAAAGATTGATGCCAAATGTTGATTTGTGTTTATTTTTGGGTAGGTGGCGTTGCACAACTCATTCATTAGAGATAATATATTGAGTGCCGATTCAAACTCAACAAGGGTTTGATCACTCTCAACTTTGAAGGCATTGATGTCTTTGTGGAAAGTAATGGCGATGTTGGCTACTACATTGATGTGTTAGTTCGCTCTTCTTGGAACCACGACAAGACTTTGAAGATCATTGAGAAAGACATCGTGAGAGTCATACATGAAACCACTCATAAATGTCGAGATGTTTGGCTTGTTCAAAGCATATTGCGGCCACAATGTGTACAAGAATTGATTTTGTTGAAATATAGGTGTGTTTTGCACTTACACGTGATGGTTAATCATATTAAATTTATTGTAACCTTTTGTTTGTCACAAATTGATGTAGTTGTCCACTATATTCAAACGTGCTAACAACTCATAATGTGATCATGGAAAATACTTTTATTCATAACTACTAATTACATGAAACTTTTCAAATCATTACATGCCCATTATATTTTTTTGTTAATATCAACATGGGCCATTGAATAACATTATTTGTTCTTTGAAACCAATTGTTACGAAAATAGTGTATTAACCGTTCATATTTATGGGATTGGAAATTTTTTTGTCGAGAAATGGGTTGTAAAATAAAAAATACAGGATTCAAAATCTTACTCAGCATAAAATATTTGCAAGAAGAAAACAAACAAAATATATGTTTTAAGCTTGTATAGTTTGTGATGTCATGATTTATGATAATTTCATTGGATACTAAATAAAAGCTTTCTAAGAACCTTTTAATTTAATTGTTTTTACCTTTGAGAATAAATAATTTATCATCTTAAAGTTGTTGCTTGCGATCTCATGTCCTTATTGGATTATTGTGGTGGATTACTCAGGAAAGATCAAGTGGTGGCAATGGAAACATTGAAACAAGAATTGTTCATGCGTGGCTATGATGATGTTATGAAGCACCGGTACACTTGGAAGCATGTGGTGGGACAAGGGACCAATGGCCAAGAAATAGTTGTCCTTGAGAGAAGCTACGATCCTATTGTTGAGTTGTTAGGGGAGGAAGAAAGAATTGCTTTTATGGAATGGCGGAGATCCCAATTGGAAGAAGTTTCTTCTATATTCAAGCTTGTTGATGAGTCAACCACCAAAGACCATGAGGAGCATGTAGCCTCTTCTAGGAATTTTCATGTGCATTCTAATGTTTTGAGATGCACTCCATCATGTTTTCATGAGTCCACCTTGGCAAACATTGAGGGCAGTGTGAAGTATGTAAACTTCTAGAAGATCTTGCAAATAGAATGATCAAAAATCAAGAAGTTGTTGGGGAAAGAATAATTGCAACATTCAAAGAAGAATTTGCAAAAATGAAAAAGGTTGAAAATGAGCTGCAACAAGAGTTGAATAGGAAATTGGATGGCTTGATGGAGTTCACAATGCAATTGCAACAACAAAGATTCCCACGAATTGTTTATTTCATTCAAAACGAGGGCATGACCACACTTGGAAAATTGCTAACTTGTGACATCGTACCTGGGCTGCATAGTGCACAATTGCACTTGATGTGTGAACACATTCATGGATTTCACTATGTGGAGGGACAAAATGGGTGGAATGTGAAGCTTGAAAGTGAGACATTCCACAAGATCCGACCTCTTCTTGAGAAAGGGCTGCAAGTATTGTCCATTTTTCTCAAGGTTGGAGCACAACTTACAATTGGGCTTGCTTCACAAGTTCCCATGTTGACACTTGGCTCTGGGATTCTCGGTGCAACTTCCCAAGTACTCCCAAACCAGCTTGCTACTACAAGCTATTATCCAACCAATGGATCAAGTAAACATCAGGAAGTTGCTGACAAATGGTTGATGGATACCTTGAAGTGTGTCCCTGACATTGGACAAACTTTTGATTTGCACAAGCTTATGTATTCTGCACAACACAACGGCCAAGTGGCATGGGTGTGCGGCATGCATATGAGATTGGGATTGAATAGCAAGTCCATTAGATTAATTGGTGAGGACAATGTTGACAAAACAACTATGTGAAAGCAACACCTAACATGAGGTTTACAACATTTTGGCTGTCATTGTTGTAGAATTAGAACATGGGATGTGGTCAAGAATATTACAACCAAAGCAAAGTAGTGTGAAACTGTTCTTCCTTCCCCACATTATTTCTTCCATTGTAACTTTTGGGCTACAAGGAGTGATAGATTACATCTTAGCATACATGGAACACTTCAGGCAATGGAGGTCTTGTGTTGATAGCAGACTCCATCTAATGACACTTCTATTACCTGTTTGCCACACTACTTGTCTGTCGCCTTATGAACTGACCCTTGGAACCAAAATCAGAAGATGAACCAAAATAAAAACTCTTTGCATAAAGACAGCAGACTACAAAGAATTGTTACTTGAGATGAAGAATAATTGTAAAAAGCTTGTGGCAGACTTGCAAATTGTTTCTGGGTTGCAAAATTTGAAATCATCAAACCATATGTAATGTCCAAAGAACATCAGTTAGTTGACTCCAAACTAGTGTGACCTACCGGAAATGATCTTTACTCAATATATTCAAGGACTTGGTTGTTGTTTACAGTCCCTCCAAGCCTAAAGCTTTTTGGTCACTTTATGGATCTGTTATGTATATTCCGCCTTTTTCTGTTCCTACCATTGTTATACCTATTTTATAACTCTCATCTACCTCCTAGGGGAAAAAGTATGGGATTTTTGTGAAAGAAGAAGTATTCCAATCAGGTTGGCTCCATGACCAGCTTCAAGTACATTTTCTTGCTCTAGGACCTATAGCATTGATTCAGATCTATGAGGGCTTCCCATAACCACCACAAGATTACTAACATTTTTGTCTTCATCCTTTGTCATTGTGGTATGCAAGAAATTCATGTTTTTGTTGTTTATACAGCCAATTTTCAAGAACAGACATATCAGAGTTGTTCTGACTCATATGAATAACCTAAAGGTTGTACTTGGTGCCCACAGCACTGGTCAAATATGGCTACAGCACAACCCATAAATTCAGGTCAAGTATTTCCTAGTTCATTTTGTCACTTGATGCAGCTTAATAATTTGTGTCTTCATTTCCACAAAATGAGATTGTACCTTGAGTGTAGAACATGAGGCGTAGGCTGTAGCCATTTAGACCATTTGACAATACCTTAGGCTGCCCTAGAACAGGTGCACTATAGGAATACAAATTCTATCTATGCAACAGTAAATCTATGCTCTTTTTCCAGGAATTCCAGAAACCAACACAAACATACAGTACAACATATTGGAAAGGATCTAACAGTTGTATGAATGTCAAATTGTATTACAAGGATGACAAGTCTGTCAATAACCAAGGGAAGAACAATTTGTCCTGTGTTGAAACATAGATGTGGCAAAAACACATTTGTGCTAATAGTTATCCAGGTGACACTAATTGAAGTAATATTACATCCTGAGTGTACATGAGAAGATGCCAAAGCTATGAGCAAAAAAGCTTCTAGAGTCCATTTCCCTAAGGTTGCTCCATATTTCTAACCTTGGGATAGGAAAAATACTCGTGCTGGATGAAACCTTCTGTGACATCATCCCCGTTTCATACCTCTAACACATTGCTAGGATCTTTTAACAGAGAACCACATCCCCCTACTGCTAAAACCTTCTTTCAAATTTACAAAGCTTGTTCCACAGGAGAGCTTTGTAGCAAATTGGAAACCCACTCTGGTAAGTGAAAGCATCTAATGGCTGTCTACCCATTAAGATTGTTGCAATTTGAGAAAACTTCATTAACAGGGGAAGTCACATCTAGTGATCTGAGGTGCTTGAGTGAAGCTTACCTTGAAAATGTAACTCTATCATTATAACTTCCACAGCTGGAAAACTGTCTGCTCACTACTCAAAATGGGGTTTGATTACATTACTCCACAACCAACCATTCAGCTTGATGTTAATCACCACCCTCATGTTTAACCCACCACGGACAAGTATACCATTTTGTGAAAACTGTGTGTCTTCATTCTTCCCCACCCCACTACGTTACTGAGGGACTATAGTGAACAGTTTCTGTTCAGTATGGTTGGCCACTAAGCCATGTGACTAACAGCAATAACATTGAGGAAGGGTAGTACACTGAAGGTGTGAATCAAGCCATACCTTAAATGCTCGAGACAGGACAAATATAACTCGCATTCACTTTGCTCCAAATGCACTCACATAGCTCAAAGTGCACTCACAGCTGATACTATGATTCATTTTCAGTAAAACTTTTGTGGTAGGTAAAAGGCACCCATATGAGTCATGTGCAAAAAAAAAAAAGGTAAAAAAAGGTTGAAGTAAATGAGTAATGGATAGTGAAAGTTGGTCATCCAAGTGTTTCTCGAAAACAATTAAATTTGTTTTTCATTTTTGTGGGGGCAAACAAGAGGAAAAAAATAGTTTAGAAGTTATCTGAGAAATTAAAAGGAGTTCCCTTTGTTCCCAACCACAAAAGAACATATTTATTACTTATGTTGGTCTTTGTCCTTATTGGTGGGGTTATGTTTGTCCTTTTTATGCTCGGGGGACGGCCAATTTTATTTTACTTTCATTTGTATGGGTTGGGTTGGTATAAGGTGAGGGGTGAAACACCCCAAGAGGGGTTTTTTATTTTCTTGGCATGGAGTGTGGGCTGGGGTGGACAATGGGGGGAGGGAGTTTTCTTGGCGTGGTATGGAGTGGGAAACAATGAAATTTCCATTTCTTTTACTCCAAATTCATATTTTTGGAAAACCTCACCAAACTCTTTTTTTTAAAAAGTTGGTCAAAATTGGAAAATGTCTTTTTTTTACTGCAAATTAAGACAAATATTATAGGAAATTGGAAATAACCACCATACTATTGAAACCACAAATCTAGAGAGAATTGGAATTTTTTTGTTTTTGCAAATTCAGAAAAAATTGACCAAAAAACTGAAAACTTGAAAGAATTGAAAAATTACGTTCTTTTATTGCAAATTGAGAAAAAAATGATAATAATTTGGAAATCTTCACCAAACCCTGAAAACCACAAAATTTCAAAATTGGAAAATTTGGTTTATTATTGCAAATTCAGGAAAATTTGACCCAAAATTGGAAAATTTTGCCAAACTCTCAAAACCACAAACTTTTGAAAGGATTGGAAAATTATATTTTTCTACTGCAAATTTGGAAAATTTCGAGAAAAGATTGAAAAAACCCACCAAACTCTGGAAATACAAAGTTTTGCTTCTCTATTGTCTTGGCTAAATTTGGTAGTTTTTGGAACATTTTGCCACATTCTTGATATTACAAAATCTTATATATAAATTCACTTGGTCCGTGCTTCTGTGCGTGCGTCTGTCTGTGACCACTGGACGCAGAGAACAGTGACGGTGGACGCAGAGAAAAGTGACGAGAAAAAAATAAGACGACCGTAGGATGGAGAACTTTCGAGGTCCTGAAACCCAGGTCCTGAGATCCAGGTCCTGAAACCTCGCGTTGAGGGCCTGAAACCCAGGTCCTGATATCCAAGTCCTGAAACCTCGCGTTGAGGTCTTGAAACCCAGGTCCTGAGAGCCAAATATCGAGGGCCTGAAACCCAGGTCCTGAGAGCGTGCGTGTTTATTAATTGGTTGAAGCAATTAACGGGTACCCACTAGTATAAAGTCACTTAGTCTGTCCGTGCGTGCGTCTGTCAGGACAGTTCCGCGTTTTAATTCCCCGGCAGAACCGGCCTCTGCATTTTCTATGGCAGAGGCCAATTCTGCCGGCCGAACTAGCCTCTGCGGTCCGATAAGTACGAATGGAAATAAGGCCAGGGCAGGGGGGCAGGGACAGGGCAGGGGCAAGGCTGTCTGTGTTAAATCAAGAAGAGCAAATAAATAAATAAAATGAAACAAAGTTGTAACAAAATAAAAAATATAAAAATATAAACATAAAATAATAATAATTACAGAAAACACATTAAAATATAAAATAAAAAAGATAAAAGTTTCTAAAAAAGACTAAAACATGAACCGGGTTTAAAGAAAACAGGGGACTTCACAGTGTCCGAAGGTCAGAGGTGGGAGAAAAAAACAGAAAAACACTTTAACAATTACAAACTTTTTTAAACACTTAAAAAATGAAATAAAATATATATATATAATAAAATA
>Ga0209208_10005569_pt1 | contig 17533 bp, 8 predicted proteins | sample S1TSphfallax_3_FD_187694 | JGI IMG/M metagenome (GOLD analysis project Ga0209208, IMG submission 187694) | Host-associated microbial communities from peat moss isolated from Minnesota, USA - S1T2_Fd - Sphagnum fallax MG (SPAdes) (version 2) | ecosystem: Host-associated > Plants > Peat moss >... | reverse complement strand
TACAAAGTTGGTTAAAATTGTTCAATCCTTAGTTGTAGAATGTAACGCCAAGATTAAAAAAAATGATTTGTGGCATAAAGACTAAAACATGTCTATATGTAAATTTTAACAACCATGGATATAATTAACCTTGTTAAATGCATGGATCTCAATGGAGATCATGACTTGAATTTTTGTAATGGATGTGTATGGTACCCCATTTCTTTTGAGTGGGGGTTCTCATGCAAAAGAAATTCATGGGTTTATGCACATGAACCTATGTGGTCCCATGGCAACATCTCATGGAGAGGTAAAGTATTTTCTAACCTTCATTGATGATTTATCTAGGAAGACATTTCTTTATACCATTAAGACTAAATTTGGTGTGTTTGACAAGATTAAGGTGTTCAAATCTTTGATAGAAAATTAAACTAGAAAGAAGATCAAGGTAATTAAATGTGATGGAGTTGGGGAGTTAACTTTAAAAATCTCAATACATATTTCTACAAGGAGAATGGCATTGAGAAATAGACAAAAATTCTATACACACCAAAGCGGAATGGTGTAGTTGAAAGGAATAATTGAACACTTGTTGAAAGTGTGCAATGTATGTTACACCATATATAATTAGATCATAAATTCTAGGTAGAAGTAATGGCAACTACAACATATATCCAAAATTGAATCCCTACCAAGGCAATTTCCAACATGAGATCAAAAGAAGTTTTGTGTGCAAAGTCATTCGCATGTATTTGGTTGTGTTGCATTTGTTCATGTGCTAAATGAAGCAAGGACAAAGTTGGATTTCAAAGGTATGAAATGCACATATTCAATGGCTATTGTGAAAAGATTAAGGGGTATAAATTGTACAACCCTATAAGCCAATATGTTATCATTAATTGTGATGTTATTTTTGATGAATCCAAAAACTTTAATGAAGAAATAATGGTTTCAAGGTTGGATTTTGGATCAAAACATATGATTTTAAATCAAAAACTAGAGATGGAGGATGAAAGAATTTGTTAATAGGTGCAAGAAAATCCAACAATGGTTGATGAAGATGTGAATCCTTCATATGTTTTCTTTGTTGATGTTGATGAACCCCATTCTTTTATGGATGCTTTGAATGGTGAAGATTTACAACATTGGAAAAAGGCCATGGATTTTGAATTTTAATCTTTACAAGACAATAAAACTTGCATCCTTGTTCCTTTTCCACTTGATCACAAACTACTAAATTGGAAATGGATCTTCAAGATCAAAATATAATGTTGACCACTTTGTGGCAAAGCACAAGGTTCATTTGGTGGCCAAAGGATTTACATAAGTTGAAGGTATTGATTTTAATGAAACCTTTTCCCATGTTGCACAAATGGAATCAATTCAAACTTTACTTGTAACCATAGCCATTGAAGGTCTTGAGGTGCATCAAATGGATGTTAAAACTGGTTTTCTAAATGGAAATCTTTTAAAGGAAATATATATGCAATAGCCAAAAGGTTTTGTGGTCAATGGTAAGGAGAATATGGTATGTAAGCTTCAAAAATCTTGGTATGGTTTGAAGCAATTTCCTCATGAATGAATGCAGAAGATTAATGTTTATTTATTATTTCAAAAATTTGAAAGGAGTTATGTTGACCACAATGAATTTATTTTAAGAAAATTTAATAAAAATTTTATGTGATCGTAACTTTGTATGTTGATGATTTGATTTTGGCTTTTAATGACTTGATTTTATTGAAAGAAACAAAGGATAATCTACCCACTATTAGATAATGTTGTTTTTATGTTGGTTTTTATGACTAAAATTTTAGTCATTATCGACAATGGACAAAAATGCCCTAAATTAGAATAGACCAATAATTTAGGACAAGAATCTAATTGAGTTGTTTTGATTGAATGACTACTTGTGTGTCTCATTTGATTAAAGTGTCTAGTGTATGTTTTGATAGCCTTGACTAAGTTCTTAATTGATGTGGATGCCACATGGCTTGTTTGTTGTAACTAAAATGATTGAAATGATGGCTTATATTTGGGTGACACATGTTTTGTCATCCTAATTGATATGATTAACAAGATAGCCTACATCTAAGTAACACATGTCCTGTATGTTCTAATTGAGATGACTAAAAAGGTAGCCAATAACTAGGTGGCACATGTCTTGTTTATTTTGACTGAGGTGACTAATTAATAATTAATAATTGAGGGACACATGTTATGGCCATTATGACTAAGATGACTAAAATAGTAACCTATACATGGATGACACATGCCATCTTTTTGTGACTAATAAAGTTAATTTGTATTTAGGTGACACATGTCATGTTTTTGTGATTAAGCTAATTAAAAAAATCAACCCATATTTAGGTGCCACATGGTTGTCTATTGTGACTAACTTTTTGACTAATGTTGATTATGTGTATAGGATTAATAACATGCCAAGTTGGTCTTCCACCTATGTTTATTGGTATTGATAAATTAAAATCTTGCAACATTCTGATGTAATTTGCATCTTGAACCTTACATTATGGTACTACACATACAACATATAGATATACATTACACACATTAGTCATATGTTTTGGAGCTACAAAAAAAAATCCTACAATAAACATGCATGGATTATAAACAAACAAACCCAATTCTACTTCTGAAGTTACAATTGCATAAACACAAACACAGTTTCATATCATGGATATATTAGTATTGCAAGTAGATTGAAAAGGTACAAAACATTGAGACATATGAGGTTTACAAACCCCGTAGTCAATTTACAACAAACATCTTTAAATGTTTAATAAAATGAAGTTGTTTGATTCCAAGGTTAGAGTACAAAACAACCAATTACATTTTCAAAAGTGTAAAGAGGAAGATCATGTTCTAAATATGGAATCGACAAATGGGCACCACTTATCAAACATGATGTAATGCCAACAGAAAGGCAATGTTCCAACATTGAAAGATTGTGATGTTGAGTTGCTCCACCACCAAGTTTCACAAAATCTCCGATTGCACAATCCTTGTTTCCATTTGAAAAGAAGACAAGACAATCACTTTTGTAGTACTACAAAACAAATGCAAATATAATAAGTCAACATAATGAAAAAAATATTTTTCTTCTTTAAACATCCTGTTACCATAACCTAAATACAAAGAATTTATTAAAAGATAGAAGAGAAGACAATGAAAAGACCTAATTTGGTTCAAGCACTACATGACTTAGAAAAAATAATAATGTGAGGGCATAATTGAAAGGCTTACATTTGGGCGAGCTTATTCACTGACTCTAGCAGTTGTGTTAGTTGTCTCCTTTTCATGGATCCTTAAAGCATGGTTATATGCATTAGAGTCTCATATTGATCCACTTTTCTTCACCAATATTGAAGGGCTTGCTACCTTTTATACACTTCCCATAGCCCTCTTGTTTTGGAAATTCCTAAACATTGTATCAAACACATTGCCGCATTTGAAACATTAAGCAATGATACACTTGCAAATTAAAAATTACAACAAGTGCAAATGCATGTAACATAAAGGTTCCTAGGTTATAGGTTGTTAAGCCAATCACCTAAGGTGAAGCAGACCATGCAAAGGTCTTTAGGTCTTCCCACTGTAGGTCTTGTCTCGTAATTCATTACTACTCGTGTGGATTGAACCCAACATACTAACTATTAACATGACCAAACATCTTTTTGTCCTAAATGTCAATGGTTTATTATGTGAAGCTTGTCACTTGAGATCTACAAATATTTGGAAACCATTAATTCCTGCCACTCAATGTGGGAACAAGTTTGTAAACCCATGGCCTCACTTTCGAGAGTACTTAGAGTTGTGCAATAACCATTTTGACATTGGGATCTGGTCATCAACAACACTTGCAAATTTGAAACCTATGGTTGATTTTTTGTTAAAGGGTTAGTTAGGGTTGAAACCCTTGTTTCTATGGGGTGCGACAAATGTTTAAACACACACATTGCCCATCCACTAAATCCACACCGCATGTTAGTTTCTAAAAAGATGGATAAGGTTTCAAGGGAAATTGGTATAGGGTTTAGGGAATTGGGTTTTATAAATATTTTATTGATAGACGATTATCCCTATAAGTGCTGTTTTCATATGAAATATTACAGGTGCCTATTAGCAAATCAAAACTTGCCTTTTTAGGGTTTAGCCCATGTTGATTAGTCTTACTATGCTTAAAAGTTGGAACATCCATTAAAACTACCTTGGTGTTATCCACAACATTCTTCCCATGAACCCTAAATTGGGTTTGCCTATATGAGCTAAACATAAGATTCGGGATAGAATCATGTGATTGAAAGACCACCAACGTTGTTGTATTTTTGTCTTTTTTGACAGGCATTTCAGAAATGGCTACAATATTTGCAATGAAGGCATTGCCAGTAAATTCATCCATTTTGTCCTACTCATCCTTTGAGCAAATGCTTAAAGGGGTCTAACTTGGTATTACCTCTTGAATATTCTAATAGTTTTTTTGTCATTTCACAAATTCTTTTTAGTATGCTTGTGATTAACATGTATAATCACAGACTCCAAGGTGTTTGGTGTGATAAGTGGAGACTTTTTTTCTTGCCATTGTAGTAGAGAGGTTTTACGATTTCAAGCATGTGATTGAAGAGGAGAGGATGCAACTAGGAAGTACCCATGCAAATAATGGAAATTGAAATATTCTGCATGCAAATTAGTAGTAGAAGAAAAAGAATGCAATTTCATTATTCAAGTTGCCAAGGGGTTGAAAGAGTGAATGAAAATTAAAAAAAGTTTAGAATCGTAAGGTGTCTTGGGGTACCTAATATTGTCACAATTCCTTATGATTGCATACCTCTTTGTGGTGAATAAGTATTACTTGAATTGGCACATACCTTTTGGTCGGTCAAAAGGTTTATGTGCCATTGAATTTGATGTAATTTTAAATGTTATATGCTTTTGATGTTGTAAAGCTAGAATAAGAAATACTAGTTCAAGTATAACTTGAGCAGTTCATGTGACAAATTGTTCACAATAAACCAACATAAAATTCTTGTATCCAGTTTTTTTTGTTCAATTTTTTGCAAAACAAAGTTGTTGTGAATGTTCATGAAAAAGTTTATTCATTGTCATTTTTATCCGCATTTTCATCCATAAGTATCATTCATCCGTGACACATGGAAGAATATTTTTCCATGTCACCAAATATTTTGTCATGGGTGTGACAAAATATTTTTAAAATATCCTGTCCATGTGGGAAGAATATTTTAAAAAAGATTTGGTCATGCTCCCTTGTTCATGTTCATGAAATAACATCCTTGTTGTTGCAAAACTTACTATGCTACTTATTGTGAGTGGATTTTGTTCTATTTAATGAAATTACATATTTTGGCTATTTCAAATTGCATATTCTATGGACATTTTCAAATTTCAAATCTTGGATATTACAGATGTCATATTATAGATTTTGGATACTTCAAGGTCTTAGATTTTTAGATCCTTTTCATAATTTTAATTTTTGTAATATTCTACATAAACATATATTTAAGAAATTAGAAAAACCAAATTTGTGAAGGATGTGTAGATATGGGTAATTTTATTGAACAATTGCAGAATTCAAATTTTTGATGAATAGTTTCAAATTTTTGAATAATTTCAAAGACAATTGGAAGTCTTAGTGATTATTTAAGCCTTCTTAGTTTTGGGAATAATGGTTATTTCACAATTTGTAAATTCTAATCCACTTTCAATCCATGGGTCTACTATGGCCTGTGTAGGAAAGAGGAGCAAAATGAAGCTTTTGACCCTATGACACCTCCTTTCATTGAATGGGTGAGAAGTGTTGTGCGTGGGCACCACATTGACCGAGGTAATGAAGATGAATTGGATGCAATGTTATTATGTAGCAAATTGTCCTAGATTGCAACTCAATACACCAAAATGAAGGCCTATACTTTAAGTGGAAGACTCAAAAAGTAACTAATTGTAGACTTATGATAGTGGGGCTGCATTTGTGTTTGATGTGCCAACTCTTGATGTAACAAGTGTGTCCATGAATTTTGTAGAGGTTTTGAAAGACATACTAAAACTAGATTATGGGCTAGTGCATACCCTTGTTATTATATTCAAGTGTGAATGGGTAAAAAGAATGGACAATCAAGGAAATGCGACTTATGTGAAGGATGATTATGGATTCCTTATAGTGAATTTTCGACATAGGTTGCCACTTATGGTTGAACCTTTTATATTTCCCTCTCAAGTGACACAAGTATTTTTCTCTGATGATTTGAAAAAACCAGGTTGGAAAGTTATTTTGAAAAAGGAGGCACAATCTAGGAGATAAGTAGCAGATACAAAAAATATTTTCATTACAACAACAATGGAAGTTGGTGGTTTGACAACTCCAACAAGGTTGCCTACACCTCCCAACACAACATCTTTAATAGGTGCCATAAAATCGTTTGAGAAAGATAATCTTCTAGCAACTACAGGGTTTTAAAATAGATTCCAATTGTAGGTTTTTTCTTTTATTGTAGATTGTATTTTAATTATCTGTTCAAGTGCACAAATTGTTCCGATATAATTTGTGCAACTTTTGTCCACTTCATTGATGGTTTATAATATGAAAGTGTATTTCAACAAATATTTGTTTTGAAGATGTTGCACAATTAGCATCAAATGATAACTACTGGACTTTGAATCATTTGTTTTTTAATTTGCTCATTTGGTTATCAAAATCAATTACTAATCCATAATGTCATATCATATATCCAAAACCAAATTATTAGATTGTCATCTTCTAGACATTTAGATATGTCAAGGCACCTTTGGCCATGTCACTAACATGTAATCATTTTGTAATCATAAGATATTTACCACATAGTTATTTTTAAGCCATTTTCACCTAACACTATGATGTCAGGTCATCATTCAACATGTCATTCATATAAATTGTCATACTATTGTCATATTAATAACTATTGAAATCCACGTCATAATATCTTTTTGCCACAATTGACATTAGGATGAAATTCATCTGAACGAAATAAAATTTCATCCACCCCCTTCATTGATTTCAGTTTTATATGACATTTATATGACTATTCATGCTAACATGTAAGATTCTAAGTCATAATGTATAACTATAATCATTAATATAGTCATAAAGGATGTTTAGTCATTTATTAATTAGTTACATAAGACAAGATTATTTCTATTGATTTTTATAAGTCCATATGAATTGCAATTTTTGTTTGTTTTTCAATCTTTGTGTTCCAAAAGCATACTTTTCGAAACTTTAAATGGGGCATTATTCCTAAAAACTTTTTGGGTTTTTTTCTTAGGACTTCCAAATTCAAAAATGACATTAACTACATTAAATACAAGTTTTCACATAAATTTGGGAAGGTTTGTAGGTGATTGAACATGTATTATAATAACATTTTAAAAAGTAAAAATCATGTTCATTTGAATAATTTAGAAAACATTGTATCAACTTATAGGGAGCGTAATTTTTGTCGATATTGAAACATTCAATTGTGCATTCACCTAGAAGTATTATGTGATGAAGTTCCACGGAGGTGTGTTGATGGGAAGGATAACCAAAATGCATAACCTAATCAACATACAATGATTGATGGATTCATAGAAGATCTAATGGTTTGTGAAAACCCATATTTACAATTGTACAAAGGTAATTTCATAGAATTGCTTAATGTGCCCCATGAACATGTTTTGGTTTTTATTTATTTATTCAATATATTCGTGACATTCCATAAAAACCACACATTCTACTGAAACCACAGTAGAACCATAAAGGGTCACAAAAAATCCAATGGTTATTACTTTATTCTAATCATTTATAGTTTTTAATAAAGTTAGTATTTTCATAGCATGAATCACATCCACATCGTCATTATTTTAGATCTTATATTCATTTGGATGGATTGGCAAAACCAAAAACCGGCACTACAAGAAAAAATGTTTTTTGTCACTTAATTTATGACTAGGTTGTTAGTCATGGAAAACATCTATGATTACATGACTATGTAGTCAAATAACACATGTTGTTTAAAACACCTAGTTGTTAGTGTGGCTCAGTTGTAAGACAATTTGCAACTATGATTTTTGCAATTGTAAAGTCACAGAGGTCATCAATGTTTGATGAGATCCATAAATTATGGCCTTTGGATATAATTCATTAAATATGAAAGAAATATGTTCTCCACCCATGCCATGTAAACACATGGTATAAAGGTTAAAATCCCAACCTATATATTAGGAATGTATGCCCTAACCTACTAGGAATGTAGGTTAGATTAATTAGCAAGCTAAGCTAGTTAGGCTAGTTCATTAAGTTGCAAGTGTGAGGACTTGAACCCTTCACCTCCACATTGAAGAAAGAAGTCCTTAACCCCCTCTTAAACATTGCACTAAATGACTTTTAAATGACAAAAATGTCACCATATTGTTATGAACATTTTTTTCTAACCTACTTTATAACTTAAGTACCTAGGTACTTACTTAACAACTTAGAACCTACCTAGTAACCTAATAGGTACCTAGCTTGGTAGGTAATAAGTAAGTAATACTTAGAGGTAGTAGTAAGTAGGTAATAGGTAGGTGCCTATTCGTAAGTAGGTACCTAGGTAGGCAAGTATGTATGTGCTACATACTTAATAGGTAGGTAGATGCCTAGTAGTAGGTACATATAAAAATTACCTATCTAATATGTAGGTAGGTAGGTACTTAGTAGTAGGTAGTAGGTAGGTAAATAATAAGTAGTACTAGCCCATAGGTACTAGCTACTTTGCAGGTAGTTAGTAAAGAGCTAGTAGGTAGTTAACACCTAATTAAATTACTAACATAGGTAGGTTATTAATGTATGTAAGCTAGTCATGTAATCACAAAATAGTCCTAATCTAGTCATGTAATCATGATGTGATTGCAATGTGGTCACAAATTTGAGTAAAAGTATTTGACTAAGGACATATGATTCAATGATTAGATTAAGATATTAGTTGTAAATGTCCAAGTCATGAAAGACATGTTTTGGCATTGTGTGGTATTGGATGAAAACATCAAAACTTGTGTTTTTAAAGTTTTTAGATTTGTTTTTTCAAGGACTTATGAGGACATAATCTTGATTAGAGAAGGGGGCAATGTTAATATGTAGTTATAAGTTAAATATTAACATGTAATAAATATAGATTGATTTTCATAAATGTTTATTTGTAGTTATTATTGATTAGATATTAACATATACTAAATATACATTTAACCTTTTTAAATGTTAAGTTAGAATCTATACTTATTTTGTTTACTAGATGTTGTCATGTATTAAGTATTGATTTTATTTTTGTACATTTTGTTAAGTTAAAATCTAGATAAATTCTAACTAACTAGTTATTAGTCAATATATTAGTTCCTAGTTTAGTTATGAATTAGTGCTCCATATTTGAATTAGTGTTAAGTAACTACTTTAATTATTAATAAAATTGACCTAATTTATATTAAGAGATGAATTTGAATCTATACATTGTGTCTAATTTTAAAATGCATGCATAGTAATAATGAAAATTTTGTGTAAATACTGTTTTAGAAGTGTAAACTTTATCCATTAACATTTACATTTTGTTCTGATCTTCATGTCATATGCCAATGGTTCACACTAAATCTGTGTTTGAAAATTAAAATTTAGTGGGATTTTGAAAACTGATTGATTGGGAATTTGGAATCCTTCCCATGTTTGAAGAACAATATGATATGTGCCTACACTCACAAATGATTCACAATTCTCGACTAAACCATAAACTTTAAAATGAGATCTAAAACTTCATTAATGGGTAGTATGATTTAAAAATGCAATACATGCATGTTTATATTAAATGCATGCATTGTTTGTGGGTAACCTAAATGCAATATCCACATGATGATCTAAAATCCACACTATTGATGGGAACCTTAAATGTAATACCCACATTGTGTTGGGAAATCCACATTTTCAATGTAAGGTGAAAATGTAATAGTTGCATGATGGTCTAAAAGCCACCACTAGAAGAAAAACCTAAAATTACAACTAGGCTATACAATTATATTTTAGTCACAAGCAACATTTTGTGATTAAAAAGTTTTAGTCACGTAAAACTAGTCACAAGCACAAATTAGTCACAAATAATGATGACATTATGATAATGTCATCAATCCATGGATGCACATGGAAAATATTTATATTTTCATCCAATTTATATGATTTAGGGTTTAAGGAAAAAATTAATGTGGTTTCATTTATATGTATGGCCATTTGTGACTAATTGGCAACTATGTAGGTGGCAACCAATGTTTTGTCACTTGGAGTTCCCTAATATTAACACATGGTGACATTCAAATGCATTTTGTAATTGAGAAATTAAAGAAATCCAATCTAGACCATCATATTCATATGATTGGATGGTCTTAGATTGTGACACATGGCACAATACGTATATGCCATGTGGCACATTAATTAAAATGTACAACAAATAAGTTTAAATTAATATTTATGTAGGAAGGTAGGTATTTAAATAGAGATAGGTTAATAGTTTTATGTACCTACCCATCTATTTAAACTACCTACCTAACTACCTACTTAAGTAGAGAGGTGAGAAAATAGGTTAGCGAAACTTAGGGAAGTTAAAATGATGAATAAAGATCTCTCATTTTTATTTTTGATTAAGATTTTTCATTTGCTCATTCCATATGTCACATTTTATTTTATTTTAATGGTGTTAAATTAAACACCTTCTTCATATAATTTTCAAAATGGGAGTGTAGAACAAACAATATGGGATAAGTTTTGAACTTGCAAATTAATTACAAACTAGGTTACAATTAAAAAGGTTTCCCCATGTATCTTTTGTTATCATTTTTGAATCTCTAACTAAAATAATTAATTAAATGACTAACTAGTTAGCTAACTAATTATGAAAATAATAATTAATTTATATCTATAAAACATTATATATATATAATATTCACTATTCACTATCATCTTATTAATAACTTATAGATTTTTAATTAATTAACTAATTACTTACAAGTACTCAATACATAATACATAAATTAGTTAATAAAAAAAAAACTAATTTATTAATAAATATTGAGTATAAATTTTAAATATTGGTTTTCATCTGGGAATATAAGTTATAAATTATGAATACTATGTTGAATTATACATCATATATTTATTGTACACATAAAGTTTTTATATTAATTATTTGAATTAAAATATTTTTACTTTAATTCTTTTTATTTCTTTTTATTACTATATATTTTTAAAAATTAGTGTCGAAATTTATGTTGTAATATTATTATTTATTGTAACTAAATATTAAAGGATCTACATATAGTAATTTACTATAATTGAATTATTGAAATTACAATAATTACATTAATCACTCTAATTATAATAAAATTACTGTAAAAATCAAGTTTAATTCTAATTATAAATTATAAATTATGATTACTAAGTTCTATTATGTATTCAATACATTTTCAAGTAATTTTTAGCACTTTAGGATCATTAATAATTAGGGTAAATTTTTATTTTGGAACAATAATTATTTACTATAAATTAATAATCATAAATAATAGATACATTGATTTATATTAATTATAGTAATTATTCGAATTACATTATAAATTAGAGTAAAATAAATAAATATGGATTTTAATTATAGATTATAAGTTTTAAATAATTTCATTATATATTTTTATTATTTTATTTTATTATTTTTCATACTATAAATGTAATTGTTAGAAAATTTATAGATTAACCCTATTAATTACAACAAATTTACATTAATTAGTTTATTTTCTTTTTATTATTGTGAAAGCATTAACAATTTGGGATTTTTTTTTAATAATAAGGATTTATTAGAAATATATAATTAGTTTGAATACAATAATTTATTATAAACTAGATTTGTTTTAACATTAAATTCATTAATTCATCTAATTACAGTAAAATTGTTGTAAGTTATTCATTTAAATTATAGATTAAAACTATGATATTCATGTTCCAATATAATTTAAATAATTTCAACATATACGTATACCCTAATATAAATATAATATATGTAAATAAAATTTCAAATTATGTTTAAATAATCCATGAAATTAACATACACACATATATATATACATTAATGGATTTGGAGTACACATTAGTAGAAATTTTGGGTTTTGCAACTATCATTTGCAACTAAAATTTAATTGCATGTGACACATGCAATTACAAATTCATGTAGTTGCTTAAAATAAATTGCACATGACATTCAATTACATGTGACACTACATATACAACATTTATATACACTCTTAATATATGTGTTCATTGATACATACCAATCCAAATGTAGTTACACCTTATGTGCAATTTTCCTTGCAACTACAGTGTAATTAATCAAAATATGACACATTTAAAAATTGGACAACTTGCTTGTGCACATGTGTGATTTTAAAATGATTTTTGTGTTTCAAAGTTAAAATTTTAGTGGATTAATCTCAATCCTTAAAGTTTTTACCACTAAGATGATGACACCTGGCACACCATGGAATGTTCATTAACCATTTGACATGTGTCCATTCTAAACATCAATTATATGGTGACACATGCCAATTAAGGCGCATCTATTTTTTAATTTTAAGTATTAATTAATGAAATTTAAATCGTCCAATTTAAGGTTAATAAGATGTTGACACATAGTGCTTAGGTAGGTAGGTAGGTTTACCCAGGTAGGTAAGTAGGTTGAAAGTAGCTAGGTTTAGGTTATATAGGTAGGTTTATAATTATTTTATTTTATTTTTAGGTTTAACCATTTAATTATGGTCAAGGTTTTTTTTTTGTTCATCCCTAATGGCACTTGGTCTTTGGTTAGTATAATGCTATTGCACCTACTTATATACTATCCAAAATTGGATTAGAAGTTAAAAGATATGGGACAAAAAAATTCCATTGCAAACCTCATAACCAACTTAGTTGCACATTAGATGCAACTATTGTATTAGGGTAGATCGACCAAGGGAGGGCTCCATGCCGTTGGTGTTTGAACAAAAGTTCAACTCCTCTTTTTGGCGCATCTAACACACTAAAAATTGTCAAAAATGGATTAGAAATGAAAAAGTTATGAGCCTCCAAAGTAAAGAGGGTCAAGAACTAAAAAACAAAACCCTTGGACACTACAAAGGCCAGTTCTTAAACACCCAAAAAGTTCCTTGTATGTTGTTTTGTTGCTATAAAAGTTTTAAGATGGTTATTGAACTTTAGGTGGCACTCCTATAACATTTTAAACAAGATATAAGAAATAAGAAAGTTATGAGGTTTGAAAGTAGGAGGGGTCCAAGGAAAAGAAAAAAGGAAAAAGAAAAAAGGTTTGGTAATTTAGAAAGCTTATTTATTTTTATTTTTTTCTTGTTAATTTTTCAATACTCCATTTCGTTTGCATTTCAAAGATGATTATAAGATTTTTTTAATAATTATGATTATTTATAATGAAGATATTATTTATAGCTTAAATTAGTAATTAACTTAGGATGTTTGAGTACTTGTAGGTTAATTAGTGTAGCTTATTTACCATAAATATTTTAACATAAATAGTAAATTTAAGTATATAATATTTATTGAATATATATATACTTGATTATCATTATAATTATAATAAAATTTAAATTAATAAGTATGATGACTTATAATATTTTTTCAAAAATCAAATTTACATTTTCTAGAAAAAATTCCAAATAAAATTTGAAAACTTGCAATACATATTTAAACTATGGTTAGTTTAGCCTAATTTAATTTAGCTTAATTTAGTTAGCCATAATTAATTTAACCTAACTAATTTGGCCATAATTAATTTCAGCCTATTTTAATTTAGTTTAGCCAAAATTATTTAAACCTTATTAAATATACTACTTTAAATATGTATTAGTTTAGGCCATTATTTTTACGACACGTGTCCATGTACATATTTAGTTGCATGTTAGTTGCACATAATTGTATGGCCCAAAAATTATATAATATCAAATTTCTAATCGTAAACATGACCAAGATAGTTGCAAATGACAACCAGTTGCATGTCAGTTGCATAGTGACTAATGGAAAACAACAAGATTTCTACTAGTGTTATAATGTATACATAAGTACTAATTATCAATTTTTGGTCACTTTTTCAACTAATTGACCACATGAAGGCATTTTAAGATGAAAATAGTGCAAAAAGTCATTTAATTGGAAAAATGAAAAACTTAATAGTCATAACATAATCATAAATGTGACCAAAAAATGTGTGATGTGATTTTGAATCACAAAAGTAACCAAAGTTAGTTGCAAGTGACAATTATTCGCATGTTCACCCACATGTTAACACTAATTATTTTGGGGTGGGTGGCAAAAAGAAAAGGGCATGGTATTAACTGGGCTTTATATGTTTTTCATAGCAACCAACAGTAAATGAAAAGGCCAAAAGGCCACCATTTGGAACAACTAAAGGCATTTGCCAGGGGTTTTTTTCTTCAAGGCATAATGATGATGGTATTGATGAAGATTGTGTTGTGCTTGAATGTTTTAACATGAAGGTTTTTTTCTCAAAATAATTAGCTAGCACTATGAGGTTTCTTAACAATGTTGACAAGGAGAATGCATGATTCGTTTCTAAAAATGCCTTTTAATGTGACAAACGCATATAACTATGAAATATGCATTTTACAGAAGAGGTGAATGATAATGGTACATTTAATTCAAATCCATGATTCATAACCAACAACTTGTGGTAAAAACCAACAACAAGAGGCACAACTTCATGCACAAGGGTCCAACTACGCTAATAGGATGCACACCTGCCAACTTAAACATGTGTTTTTTCATTGTTTTTTCAAACATATTCTTGAAATCTTTTCAACACATCATATTAGAAGGTTTTTAAGAATTTCAAATCTTTTTAATTATTATTAATTTTAAAGTTTATACTATAGTTTTTCAAATTTGTCAATTTCAAATATCCAATTTGTGTTTTTATTATTGGATTATCATTTAAAAACACTAGTTACATAATTTATTTATTTTGTGTGTATATTCTACTCTTTAGATTGATTTTCATTCTTTGAAATATGTATATGAATGTAAGGAAAATAATATTGTGAAATAAAACTCGATTGTAGTTTTTCTTAATAATTAAAAATACAAAAAACTAACAATGATTACAACTACTAATGCTATGTGTTAGTGTGATTACACCCACAACCATTTATAGGCATGCAAATATTTTAAGAAGTAGGCGCTAAATAATAATTTTGGTAGTAATAACATGTATGTTTTCTATGCTTTGAACTTCAAGGGTTTCAAGGATGAAATCCAAAGTATAGGAGGGGTAATGATAAAAAGAAAATCAAAGTAATAATAAGGAAGAAAGTAGTTGGTTAAGGAGCATATTTAATAAGTATATTTTGAATTTAGGTTTTGGAAGGAGGATTGGGGTGTACCTATTCTCCCATTTGATTTTAAGGATTAAGACATTTAATAGAGTTTTGGTGATTGTTGTTGTTGATATGTTGCACACATTGGATTTTTGAAAGAAGCAAAAAATGTCATTGAAGCAGTATGTTTTCTTTTGTGCAAAGTACAAAAATGTAAATGTAAAATACAATTTTAATTCAAAATTGTATAGTAATTTGTTGGAAGTACAATTTGATTTTGTGTTTGAGTTATTACAAATTAATGATTAAAAATTAATATTTACTACTTACATGAAAATTTCCCTTCAAAATCCAGCCTAGGATTCATTTCCATTGATAGAAAATTGTGCAAAAATTCATACATGTTTGTTGTCTCCCTATTTTCAATTTATCAAGCTTATTTTTTAATTAAATTAGATATTTGTTGTTTGATTAAATAAACTCATGATACATTAAATGGTCCAAAGTGGAGCTGGAGTTTAGATTTGATCTTGAAAAACTTCTTGTGATTGAAATATTCACAATTGGGGTCAATAGTTTATTGTCATGATGGGTTCAAATAATACTTAAAATAGCTATCAGTGGGTTTGTTTCATATTACATGCATTTTTTGTTATAACTTCATTGATGAAGTTGACAATGTTCAAATGCTAGGTAGTCGCAATGATGGATGGGTGGGTATGTAAGTAGGTGGGAGGGTAGGTGGATATGCAGGTAAAAGGTTAATATATAGGATTTGCTAAAAAATAGAAATTTAGTTAGATAGTATAGAGGTTTTTTCAAAATGTAAATGTCTAACCAAAAATTAAATTTTTTTTGTTAAGAGGTAGAGGTTTATCCAATAATAAATAGAGGATTAGCCAAAAATAAAAAGATTTTGTAAAAAAAAAAGTTTAGCCAACAAAATATTAAGTTTTGTTGAAATATAGAAGTTTAGCTAAGAATTTAAAAAAAAGGTTTTAACAAGTAAATAAAGAGGTTTTGTTGAAAGCAAAAGATTTAGCCAAGAAAGATAAAAATTTTGCCAAAAAATGAAGGTTTAGTTGACAAAAGATAATTTTTTTGTCAAAAGGTAAAAGTTTAATTAAGAATATAAACTTTTTGTTGAGAGATAAAGGTTTTGACAAAGAAATAAAAAGGTTTTTTTCAAAGCAAAAGATTTAACCATGAAGAGATAAAAAATTTATCAAAAAATAAAAGTTTAATCCAAAATAGATAAATTTTTGTCAAAATGCAAGGTTTAACTAGGAAAAGATAGAGAGTAGGTCGATAGGGTGATTAGGTAAGGGGGTTGGTTGTTAGTTAGTAGGTAGGGCCAAGATGTAGGTCATTAGTGTAGCTAAATCAATAGGATAGCTAGCTTGGAGGTGGAGGTTGGAAAAAGATTGGCCAAAAGAAAAAGGTTAAAATGAGCAGCCCGAAAAGGTTCATTGTGGTACAATGTTGGTTAAAGCAGGGTCATGAGTTGGATGAGAAAACATAACCCATCCTATTGAGATAAAAGTCAATTGGTACATTGGTGGGTGCTGGTTTGCTATGGCCCTCATTGAGGGCCTTCCAATGGTAAGAAGAGCACGACAAGGGCACCATGATTTGGGAGATCTCAACATGAGAAACAAAACAAACAAACTACTTTCCTTCATACATAGATGTAATAACAATGTATCAACCCACTACTCCTGACCTATGTCCTAACCATCTACATGCTACTTACCTAGTAACCACATTCATATCCTATATAGTGTTTTATTTTCAATTTTTTGACAAAGAAAATTGGGAAAATTTTGACCTTTTTTTTTCTAATGTAAATTCAACTAATTTCGCTAATGTTTTACAAAATTCCTAAAAATTTTCAATATGAAAAAATATGAAAAACTAAACACAATACCAAACACCCTAGAAGACTTATTCTTTAGAGGATCGGTTACCAAGGTGAAACTCAATGTCAACTCAGTTGGCATTCATCCACAATTGAGTCATCCACTTTTGTAAAATAAAAAAAAAGAAAACATACTGGGTTAACATGATCCTTGAACCTGATGATGCATTGCTGTAGTGCTCAAAGATTGCAATACCT
>Ga0209208_10005568_pt1 | contig 17533 bp, 16 predicted proteins | sample S1TSphfallax_3_FD_187694 | JGI IMG/M metagenome (GOLD analysis project Ga0209208, IMG submission 187694) | Host-associated microbial communities from peat moss isolated from Minnesota, USA - S1T2_Fd - Sphagnum fallax MG (SPAdes) (version 2) | ecosystem: Host-associated > Plants > Peat moss >... | reverse complement strand
GCCGCCGCCGCCATCTCTTCTTCTCTGCCGGAGGCGACAGCAGCAGCAGTATTATGATGATCTTCTTCACGCCAAGGGAGGTTCACAAAGTGACAGAAGGACGACAGGCGCTTGACGAAGGAGTCGTACAAAGAGCACAGGAACGCGAACAACGTGGTGCGTGTCACCGCTGCTTTCACGAAATCCACCATCCACAACCCCATCGACAAAAGCACAAAGAAAAAGATTGAGATCATCACCATACACCTCGCAAAACCAACCACCACGACGTCGGGAAACTGGTAGAGGGGAAGAAGGCGAGAAGAAGAAGAAGAAGGAACAAGAAGAAACGGTGACTGCTTCTTCTCATTCCATTCCAAGCAAGGCAGTCCAAAACACCTACCTTGTGAGAAGCTGCAGATCGCGAGTGCACAACAAGCTCCACGCCACGTACCGTGGTTCTTCCCCGTCGCGCGCTGCTACTCTCAAGAGCCGCGACCTTCCCCTGAACCCCACCTCCTCAATGGATGCATCTCCTCTCTCTCTCTCTCCGTGTCTCTCTCAGTCTCTCTTCTGTGTCTGACTCTCCTGTCGTTCCACGGCGGGATTCTTCCTTTCCTTTGGCCGCGTTCGGTATTTCGATTCCCCGCATGACCGATCTCATTACGGACACAAAGGAGACGAGGATTGTGCGACCGATCTCATGACGGACACAGAGGAGATGACGATTGTGCGGGTCCTACGGCGAGTGCATTCGACCGCCGATCGAGGCCTCTCTCTCTCACGCAAATCGGGGAAATCCATGTCCAAGGGAGATGGAGACTACTGTGCGGGTCTACCAGCAGCAGTTTGTCTCCTTTCTCCAAGGCATTTCTCAATCTTGAAGCTTTGTTTCTTTTGCAAAATCTTTGATATTACTTACTGTCAATGCCATCTCCAGTATTGTGGGGAAGACCATGAAGCTCTTTTTCCAGCAAATGCATCAGTCAGCCTTTCTCCACAAATTGCAAAACTAACCACTGTTGTGAGAAGAAGACAAATGGAGCCCTTGCTTTCCAACAAATTGCAACAAGGAATCTGTTGTGAGCAGAAGAACACAATGGAGCTTTGCTTTTCCAACAATTCGCAACAAGAAATCCATTGTAAACCAAAGAACACCATTGTGTGAATTTTTCCAACAAATTGCAACAAGAAATCTATTGTGAGCAGAAGATCACAATGGAGCTTACTTTTCCAACAAATTGCAACAAGAGAGCATGAGCTCTGGACAGTTTCACTATTGTTCCGTGGCTCTCCAGGTGTGTGCAAGAGTGAGTGCAGACTTAACTATCTATTCATGAGCCGGGTCCAGCAAGCTAGCTTTGGAAGTACAGATCCAAATGCTAAAATTTGAGGAGCACCAAGGAGAGAGTTCAACAAAATCCTTGCATTCCATTGCTGGAATGCCAAGCTTTCGGGACTTTCAGATCATTCTGTCAACCAAATGAAAAACCGAATCTGCGCTTGCAGCTTGGAGGAACAAAAGAGGGCATGTGAAAATGGAGGAATTCATTGCTAAATGAGTTCTGGAAGTGGAAATTGGGAAATTTTTGTGGGCTAGCTACTGTTCTCAAAACACCTCATGTCCATTCCCTAGTTCATCAGGCTTTCTTACATCCTTTGCAGTCCGAAAACAAAAACCTTGAGAGAGAGAGGAATAAGTGGCACCCCAAAAGATGATGAGAAATACCTCAGCAGGATGTTGTTCATAGACTGCGAAAACAATAACTGGCTCCCACAAGTATGCCATCACAACCTAACAGTGACCCTGATTTCAAGGTTCCAGATTCCTGTTACAGATTTCTTGGTTGCAAGTTTCTAGAGCAAGACCTGCGGGGGCAGCATGTCTTCCACACTAGCATGACAATTGCACTAGTGCCTTTGTAGAAGTTGAAGGCACTGGTGTTCTGATCCAGACTACACCACACCCACTCTCTCTGCACATGTTTCACCACTTCCTATGCAACTGTCTTCCAACAAAATGCTGCCATACTCACACCTCAGTATGGCTTTGGTATGTACAGATATCCTCCATTTCTTACAACCATGCTTTGCAAGCAATGTTGAGTAACTCAGAAGGAACAAAAAAAACCCAATGACTTCTTGTTTGCTTGGAGCCATAAACACCTCAACATCTTGGTGAAGGAGTACACTCCATGGTGTAACTCCAAAAATATGTTCATCAAACCTTGCTGCTCTGTACCTTTTTCATTGAGGCTTGGACAATTTTCAAAATAAGCATGCCCCTTTTCCTGAATCCACTATTGTTCAATCCCTGTGTCATTTTGCAACCTGTGAGCTTGAATATCAAGTTTTGAGCCACAACTTGGTGCATTATTTTGGGGCACACAACATCAAACATCCAATCCCTGTGAGTGTAAGGTGGGAAAGTTTTGAGCATGAGCACAGTGGGTACCAGAAATTGTGGCAACTTGAAGAGTGAGGTTCCAAAGCCTGCTTCAGTGGTGAAACATGTGCTTCCCAAGTTATCGTAGTCAGCAAAAATGCCTCACAAGCCTGACTATTATGGTTGCATCTTGACTTGTGGCCTGCCTCAATATCACATCCTTCTGCTGCCATATGCCTTAACAATTCCATCCATCACAAGCAGCCTTCACAAATTTCCACCAAGAATAAAAACTTCTGGATGTTTTGCTTGATGTTTCTGCAACAAAAAGTTCAGAGATTTGACTAGGAGCTTCTACTAAAGAATGTCCTCCGTCAGTTAGTAGCATGAATCCTTCCAAAAGACTAAGGTTGACAAAGGACAGGTCACGGGGATTAACAATCCTGCTACCTCCCTCATATAACACTCTATTTCCTCCAATTACAGCAATGTAAGCTATTTAATTTGAACAAAAATTGGACATGTTGGTAGCCTACCTTTCAATGATTCCTGACTGAGTGTGCTTGCTTTTGTCCATAAAGGGTGTGGCAGCAGCAGAACCCAAGACGCCCTTTTACGATGCCTGGACAGGTTACGAAATGTTCAACCTGGACACAAATCTTATCTGGACAACATGTCCACACAGACACAAAGTTGGAGCTACCATAACAATATTGCAAGAGTTCATAAAATTAAACTATAAAATCACCGTATAGGTAGCAAGAATCAAGGCCATGTTAACAGCAACAATGCCCATCTAGATGGTGCAATCTTCAAATGAGTCAACAGGCTTCAAAAGTGGACCCTCGACAGAAACTTTTGGGCAATCCTTCCTCTGACTTCTAAATGTACCCAAACTCTGACAAAATATGGCAAAACTCAATGGGTTGAAAGGGCATCAGAATTTTAGACCAAAATGAGCACTGGTCTAGGTGATGAACCCATTTGAACTGAAACCCCTGGTAAATGGTCATCTATAGGGGCTGGAAACATCACATGTCACTGAAAGAAGGGCACCCAAGGCAGATCGCAATTTTGAGATAATCTTATGAATAAATACTCAATTGCAAGGAAGCACAAGCCTGATTGGGGGGGGGGCACCACTTGCAACTATGTGAAACCTATATTAAAGCCTGAATGCCTAGTTGCTGCATCTCTCTTAGCTTCCAACGTCTGTGGACATCAAATTCTTGCATCTCTCCATGCAGAACTTGTTGCATTGCCCATGCATAGTGCACAGTGTGAATTTCATCCTGCAATGAAGCAACAACAGCATCAGGAATGTGACATAGCAAGACAGTGAATCTCCAGATGTAGTTATGTGTTTTTAATGGTAAAATGCACACCTTTGCTCCTTCTGTAATGTTGCCATCTCTGTCCCGTACACAATAGATCTGCTGCGTTTGGAACTGATGGACCACAAAATATGTACACATATTAGTGTAGGTCCTTGCAACCCCTCTCATGAGTATCAGAACCCCTACTTCTGTCTGCAGTTTCAGCTGGTTGTGTGCCATCGAACATTTGTGTTTCACTCTTGCCTCCTAAATCAATATCTACTCAGGTCAGATTGATGCTAGTGCTTACCTTTCCAACAGAATTAAGTTTCTGAAGATTCCACATCCCAAACTCTTGGCATTCTCTATTGCAACCAGCAGCCCATACATGGATGTGGCATACAAGTGATGTGAACCTATTTCCAGTGTCTTCACACCAAAGCAAATAGTCAACAATATGCAAATGCTAGAGGGAGGATTTTGATACTCACAGCAACAATAATTATGGGATAATTTCCCAGGAGTTTGATATCCTTGACCTCAGCATCTGAAATGTGCAGAATCTGTTCCAGTACACAACAGTAAAACCTAATGTGAGGAGAAACAACAATGAACAAAAACCATGGAAAAAGGAACAGAGATGACAATATATTGATGTTTTAGAAGTTTTCACCTTATTATCTAAGAAAATTCCTTGGGTCTCTAGTGCTCGCCGCTCAGCCTGACAACGTTCAACCACCTCTCTACTACACCTTTGTCGCAAAGTATTCAAATCACCCTGCCCCATAATCAAATCAATGTTGGCTCAAAAGTCTCTCAGTAAAAATACCTGCTACTCTACAGGGCAGGAACTTGATGCAGCCTAGCTAAGAAAATACCAGTGACAAGGTAATATGCAACAGATAGAAAATCAGAGGTCCACAATACCTACATCTGTTAATTGCAACAAGAACCCATGAATACTGTAGTACCTTGGCAGCTTCAGCCCAAATTAATTTATTTTAATTTTCTCAAGTTTTGCAAAAAACAAAAAAGCTTATTTTGCCAAATAATTCAAAATTTATGGTCAGACTCAAAGCCTAGCCCTCTCCAGTATAGTACAGGTTCATGTGAACAGTCCAACCATGAAGACAACTGAAAACTTTTGGTAGTGAAGGTAGGTATATTATATTTACTTTATAGCTGTTGAAATCATATCAAAACTAAGCTGCTGAATTAAAACTCCCAAAATATATTAATTATTCGGCAGGTTACTGCCAAATCTGCAAAGGTACTACAGTACACGTGTGTGGGATTATCATGTGCATTATTCTAGGCCCTGCTAGACTATTACCTTAAGGTATGCTTGAAGGACTGGCCTGATGTCTTCTTGCACCTCCAAAATGAACTCAGTAATTGAAAAGGACCTGTTCCATAGCAACAATGAATGGAGAATTTAGATTGGAAGTATTTTAAACAAGGATCTCCCATCTGACATGAGAGTGACATTGGGCTACCATTCACAACACCATACACTCTCACTCATTAAGGCATTCGAACTAGAGGTTCAGAATCCTACCAGAACCAGAACTGGAACTGGACTGTACCACTTCACTGTGCTGGAACCAGAGTTGGAAATGGAACTAGGTTACAATCCCTTTTAACTAGGCTCAGGATTTCTGGGCAAGTAGGTACACTTTTCCCAAGATACAAAAGCACAAGGTAGGCCCTACTGAAAATGTTTTGGGCAGGTGGCCACTTTTACCTAATTGTACAAAACTAGGACTTCAGAACCTTTTTATCTTGGACAATGTGTAATGTAGGTGGAACTGGACATAACTCCAAACCACACCAGCATTTGAAATTTGAGAAAACAACAGATGTTTTACAGATGTTGAAGAATTGTTCTAAACCAAATGTTTTACAGATTTAAAGAATTGTTCTAGAAACTGCAATGGAGGTTCAATCAATAAAAAGATATGCCAGAATGGGAACAACAGGTTCTTTCAAAACCAAGAACTGGATAACACTGATTCAGACCCATTCAAGGCATCACAAACTTGCCCCCAAACTGAAGAAGTGTTGAATCAGTACTGTAGTCTTGCATATACAGCAGGCTACAATCTGTAGATCATGTTGTGATATTAAGTGAAGCAGTGTTAAGACCACACAGGGCACACACAGTGTAAATGCATGCCAATAGTACTAACTCAATAAGGGTCATATTGTGATGAGAGCAAGGTCCACCCCAGTCCAAATGAAAGTACAATCTAAGGTGGAACTAAACTCACGGATCATTGTGTCGAATCTCCCGCATAGCCACAGCTGTGGCAGTCTCACCAAAAATTGACTCATTTAGGCTGCAACCATACAAGATTTAAGTAGGCTCAGCACAATACAAAGCATGTGCCATTGTAAACCCTTTCCTCTGTCTAAGACCCAGGAAGATATGCATGTAAACATCTACTACATGTTTTCTAATGTGCTAGACACACAGCATAGCAATGAACTTGTAACAGACTCATCAAGAAAGAATATAGTAAAACTTACTCTTGTATTTTGTGGACAACAGGACTGTCACTGGTCTCCCATCTTTCCCGCAAATCCTCTGCAAGCTGTGACCATATGAATCAACACTGGAGTCTTCAATATATATAAGCAGAAGCCACTCATATCCATGACAAATGTACCATGAGCACATGAACACAGGATTGAACAATCAGGTAAAAATCAGAACTGAATATGCTGCATTCACCAGAATGGAAACAAAAAAACCAACAACATGGGAAGGCAGTATCAGACATCTCACAAACATACCCAAGGAAGAAGGTCTCCTAAGATTTCAGGTTCATGAGACAAAGTAAAGAAATGAAAGAAATAAGAAGCTTACTTCTTGTCCTTTTGTGACCACAGGGTGCTCCTTCACGGTTCTGAGCCGCCTAAATGCTGGATGTGCCCGGGCCTACAGTCCAATAACAGTCTTAGCCTCTCACAAGATTTGACAGCATGGAAGGTGTTAGGTCATTGTAAATAGATAGTTTCCAAACAAAAAGTCCCTCAGATCAGTTTAATATGATTTGCTGGAAAGCAAAAACAATTTGTCTACATGAGGCAGCTTACAAACATCAGATAGATTTCGCTAAAGTGGAGAATCAAGAACAAGAGGCCAGAAAAGCAACATCGATGAAGTTGCAGACAAATCTCTACAACAACAATTAAAGGTAACATGACAATGAGTGCAGTCATAACCTCATGAGAGCCGCTCACAAAGTGACAGACCATCACCTTCATCAGGAACAGCAGTGACAAGCTGCCATGACTACCCACTGAGTTCATCAGCTCCCAACAGTGGGTGTAGATAAGCATATAATAATCTTCCCAAAAACTTGGGCCAGAAAAGCAACCAAGAAAAGAAAGGTGATGACTGGCATACAATTTCTTCCTCAATACCTTTTCTTTCAAAGTCTCCCATCGCTTTTCCCAGCCAGTTGTCTTTTTCACAACAGGCACAACAGCAGTCACCTCTGTGTTCTCAGCTGGTGGTGGTCCTGTATCAGGAGCAGCTCTGGCTTTTCTCCTTGGCCGAGTGTTGCTCAATTCTTCCCTCAGAAATGAGTAACTTGTCTTAATTGAGTCTACAACCTTTGCCTCCCTCACTTTCTGAAATGCAGCATGAGCAGAAGCTGTAGCAGTCTGAAGGCCTTGACTCACAGTAGTATAAACAGTCTTTCCTGCAGCTGCAGCAAAGGACTCTCCAGTCTGAGCTGAAGATTCCCCTGCCCCTTCTGCTGTACTGTTTGAGGACTTTGCTGTATGAGCAGCACCCTGGTTTCCCTCAGAATTAGAGGAAGAGCTTTGTACCCCTTCTGAACTTGTTGTGGTTCCACCAGAGACATTCTCCTGAAATTTTGTTGAAGCATCTGGTAGCAATGTTGTAAAAGGAAGAACTCATTCACAACCTTTGAAATAAAGGACTCCAGCCACATGGTAGCTACTGATCACATAGAGAGCTCTCCCACTTGAAGGCAAAAAGACAACCCAAGTGCAGTTTTTTGGCAGCCTTCAAAAAAGGAATAACAAGCAAATAGCACCTGATGTATGCTCTCCATTGCCAAATTTCAAGGACTCCACGCCCTCCTTGACCTGTAAAACAATGGCAACATTGACAATAAACAGACAACATAGTCAGCGAAGGAAAAGAATGAAAACAAGCATAAAACTGTGGGACATTTCCATTTTGCAGTCAAGTATGCTACACCCTACAACTGTTGGAAGATTGCAGAGAATCCTCCATGACAACACTTTGAACACAATATGACACTGAGTGCAGTAATAACCTAATGAGCATTGCTCATAAAGTGTCAGACCTTCACCTTTGTCACATGAAGAGCAGTGACTAGCTGCATGAATATACAGACTTCATCAGCAACCAACTGTGGGTGTAGATAGGTAAATAACCCGCAAAACATTTCAGGCAAACTATGATACAAAATCTGTGTCCTGAGTTTTCTGTTGCATTTTTGGAATCAACAAGAAGAGTTGTTCATGATGTCAGCTAGCACTCAAGAGACATAGCAAACCAAAACAGTCAATAGTAATCCTTATTCAAGCAAGCTGCAACAAGCTTGTCAGGGTGAGATTTCATTTCAGCTTGCCCCTGTCACAAGCAAGCATCTAAACCTAAAGGAAAATGTATGCACTCATCATATCTGTGAGGGAGTCCATATCTCTTGGTTAAAAATGTAGCACAGAAGGAGCCAAACAGCATGGGAGGGCCACTGGTTTGCAAGAAACAACACCGCAAAAGAGCTTCTGAAAACCGTTCACCCTAGAAAAGTATGAGATTGTGAATTCATTTAGTACGTATGACCTTGAGCTTCTTTAAGTCCTACACCTCGGTGTTCCAGATCCTCTGCCAGAACAGCACATTCCATTTGCAGCTAAGACCTAATCCAAGCTGCCATGCACCCCCCTGAGCAACAACGATTCTTCCGAAAAAGACCAACAAACCTGGGATACGGTAGTGCAAAAAGACAAGAAAAGGAACCTGCGTCCATTTAGCAGCCATTTGGTCGCTCAGGGCACGAGAATGCACCCGTTTGTTGCACCACACTTGCGCCGCGGACACTGCTCGATTCCTCGCCATCGAGTGGTCGCAGTGCCCCGATCCATCTGCGACTAGTCCACTTCCAGCTTGAATCGGTGAGAGAGACGATGCAAGGGCAGAGCGACGTGATCTTCCGACCAGTCGCGCGACAGCCACGACCGATCTCGACATCTCTGCAGTGCAACGCAAGTGCGAAACTCCACAAATCTCAAGCAAAAACACCCGCACAGCACTCTATGGTATTAGGGTTAGGGTTAGGCCTCATGCACAAACGTGAGGGAGACCTCACGCGTTTGCATCTCTTGCTTGTTCCCATCAGCGCCAGGCTTTTGCGCAATTTCCAAAGAGAAAGTCGTTGATACATGCGCCCCAGTCCGACGAACTTTTAAAGAAGGGAATCAAGAGATTGTGCAACAGTGGGCATCGAGGAAAACATGTACGACGTGAGAGAAACATCCTTACATCCAGAAGAAGGTGACGCTGTACAGGGCAGTGAAAGAAAATCCATGAGCTGCCTTGCAATGAGGTTGCAGTCAGTGCACAACACTGGTATGCACAAGCATTGCGAGTGGTGAAGAATCGGTCTATCTTCAAGCATGGTAAGCATGCTCATTACCTCATTCTCTACTCATCTTTTAATCCAGTAAACCTGACACAAGTGCACAGAGCTAGAGCTGCAAGTTCCTTCTTGATGGTGGTGGACGCATGAGTACACTCACAACTTCAGGCAATTGGATGGAAGGCTCTTGACAAAGTCTGAATATGCGGGCATAGTCACAAGCCAGGTGCTTTTCAAAGCTCCGTGGATATGTTGTAGCACTCTATATTGTGACAATCACCTGTCTGGTATATTGTAAATGTACCTCAAAAGGGTTTGGTGCTGGATCTCATTTTCCAGCCGAGAAAGTGTTACGATGTTCAAGAGTTTCAGTCAATTTTGCCATTCCAAGCTGTGATTCTTGCAAGTAAAGAAATCTGAGCACTGGTTCTTTTGCAGATGATCATACCAGGAATCTGAGAAGCCATCCATCACTGCAGTAACAGGCTCTTGAATTCTTTTCCAAATCCAAGTTGGACACATCAAAGGTTTCAAGAGCAGATCCTAATGCTAAACTCTTTGAGCATGAATCCAAATCCTTCTGTCAGAGAAGCAGGATACTCTAGCACACAAGTACTTGAAAGGTGGTAAAAGATATCAGATCTGCCCACTTGAAATTTCCAGATTGTGGGATGCCCAGAAATGATATTGAGCAAACAGACTTGGTTCTCAAGGAGCATGAAAGAGAGCATTTGATGTTTTATGGGACTCTGTATTGCTTATTTGCTGATCAGGAGCACAGAGACAGAAACCCGACAGTAGTCTAGGAGATTCATCAGAAAAAAAATGACTTGACTCTCACCATACTTATTCCCAAGAGCTTGTTGAATTCTGAATTCTCATTCCTTTTCCTGACTTCCATCTCCATTGATTGATTGCACACAAAGGAGTCTTTGGTCTTGGTCACCAATCCAAAGTGCTTCTAGTCTTTATGTGAGTTGATTTCTTCTCAAACACTACATGTTTGGTGGAAGAGAGGGCAAGAGTGTTAGATTATTGATTTGCAAGTGGAACCTTGCTTGCTTGCCTAGCAAGGATGGTAAGAGTTGTTGTCATATTGCAGAAATGAGTTGGAAGTTTTCAACCAAGAGGTCCACAGATACTAACTCTGTGTTGGTCCCTCCCTTTGCTTCAAAACAACCTAGAGCTGGACTAGCTTGGTTGAAGGCTTCTCAGACCACACAGATGCAGATTGATGGTTTGCTTTTGTATCAGCATTCATTGGAGTATCATGTTCTTTAATTTCAGAAACGAAAGACAAAAGCTTAAGAATGGCAACTTGGCTACAAACAATTCTGTTTACAACTTGCTGGAGAATGATACCAGCAAGAGTTTTGAGTCAATTGGTGATGATCAGTTCTGTATGAGGAGAAGCTCAGATATATGTACAGGAATTTTTGGCTTCACAAAGTCAAGCTGGATTTCAAGCTTTTGTAATAGGAAATCCCATGATCTTCAAGCTCTGCACAAACCTTTGGCCTTGAATCTGTTTTTTTCTCGTTACAGACATTGTAGAGATTTGTCCTCTTTGAATGATTGCTCATGAGGAGGACTAGCAGCAATATGTCCCCATTCCTTGCAGGAGGAGTAGGAGCAATGTGTCCCCTCTCTGCAGATCTGGTAGGTCTGGTAACTACTTAGCTTCTTTCTGCAACTGTGAAGGAAGATGCTCGTTTCCCTGCTGCTCCCTCTTGATACACAGCAGCAGCAGCAGCAGCAGATCCAGGATTGACATCTTTTGCAAGCAATTTGGATTTGCGGGAATTGATACTGTAAGCAGGTCCTGCAAACTGAGTTCTGCAGTTATAAGATCCAGGTCCTGGGGTTCGATCTACAGGAGCAATGGGTCTTGCTGATCCAAAGCTGAAAGAAGGTGCAGATGCTGTGATTGTCGATCTCCCAAATGATGAACTGTTGTATCCTGTACTTCCAGCATGCTGCTGCTGATGATGATCACCTCCTGTAGTAGTTCTGTAAGAGGAAGAGGTTCCTCCAGATTGAGTATCTTTAACAAGATTGTAAGCACCTGGGCCAGGACTACTGTTATGGGTACTTGAACTTGATGTGCTGCTGGAACGTCCACCCATGGAAAAAGATGGTGCAGATGTTTTTGTAAATGAGGAGCTTTCAAGATTGTAAGAACCAGGACCTGGACCTGATGATCTTGCAGTTTTGGCTGTTTCTCGAACACCCAGAGAAAATGAAGGTCCACGTGCTTTGGTATCATAGGTAGCGTCATAGGAACCAGGACCTCTCTGCCATGTTTCATTCCTCTTGGGAGTTAGCTTACAACCCATGGAGTATGAAGGTCCAGAGGGAGCCATACTTGAGGAATTGAATGTGGAGATGGATCGAGTTGTGGAGCCATTGTTGTCAGCCTTGGCCCACTTGCTCCGTGCTGCACTCATTGTTGTGTTTTTCTTGTGAACAGACTCACAAAGCTGCTGTTGCTGCAGTGAAACAGACAGTGCTGCTGGTCATGCATATTGTGTTTGACATTACAGAGATTCTGAAGTTAGAAATGCAGATGAGCAACTGTCTCAATGGACAGAATTTCTGAGGTTAGAAGAAGATGCGATCTTCAGAAGATCTGATACAAGAAATCAGACATCAATTGTGCATGCATGAAACCCAAGAAACTTCAAGACACAAGAAACAATGGATCATCTGTCTCCACAAATGTAATCTATTAAGTATGTACATGTGTCAAGATAAAGCAAGGAGCATGAGAGGGGAGTGAGGGAGACAAATGTGGGGAGGTGAAGATAGGGATGACAGAAAAAGACAGAAGAGAGAAGAATAATAAGGGGTGTGGTAGGGGGTGGGGAGGGGAGAAGGCAGTTGAAGTCGGCTGAAGCATGACAGTTGAGAGAACCTATTTGGATCTCAGATGAAGAACCTTGAAGAAGCTGATTACTACTGCTAAGCAGCAGCACTCTGTCACTATGATCTTCTTCATCCAGGAGAAGGAGGAGGAGAATTACACCCATATTCCACAGATCCCAGCAACCACATCTTTGATTCCTTTGGCCCTTTTCCAACTGCCCAAATGGTCCCTTCACACTTCCCACTCCAGGTGATGCTTCTTTCTTCTCACGGTCCCTTCATCTGAGCATACCCATCTTGTTTTGCTACACACATCTCCTACCCATCAGTCTCATGTGTATTTCCTTTCACTCAGTTTTGGTCACAAACATGAAGTCTTGGTGGTCTGCATCTTCTTCTTTGTGCAGTTCAGATTACAGTCAGGTTTTTAAAAACTGTTGCAATGATCAGAAAAGGGACATTTGATTGATGAGGTTTGATCATAGATTTCTGTAATTGAAGATAATAGTAGTGATTGGTTTTCTGATGACCACCATCATCATCCTTAGTTTGGAAAAGCTGGAAGAATTGAAGCTCAATAGGTTCTGTGCAAACCATGGAAGATGTATAGGGGGGAATGGCACCTCTGCAATGAGAGGAGCTTGAAAATTTTCAGCTTGTGGAGCAGGTGAAAGAGTTGTCAAGGGTAGTTGAAGTTGCAAAACAAACTGGGTAGTGATTGAAGTTGCAAAAAAAGAAAAAGAAAAAAATCCAAGCCATGCACAATGCATCAATTCTTCAGTGGCAACAGAAGAAGAATCCACCTGCATGAGAAACTGGGTGCAAACATATCATGGGGGTTGCAACCTCAAATGCCAAACACTATAAAGCGTATTCCCCAGTTGCCACTGATGCACCTTCAGATACTGAAGATCCTGAGCCTGCTTCTTCACCCCCAATTCGTCAAGCGGCTTGGGCTGTGCAGGTAACACCCTTTTCTCTGAGCTCTTTCTCTTACAACTTGTACAATTGCAAAGCACATTTGACTGATCACTTTGATGGTCCAATCCATCTGCAAACCAAAAAAAAACAGAAAGTCCACGAGCAAAAGTTGCAGGAAGCTTTAGGGTTTTGAATCATCAAGCAGGATGATGATGATGATGTTTCAGGAGGGTTGATCTATTTTGGCATGTTACCAGGGGTCAAATTCACAAAGCAGCAATTAGAGCGTTATTGTCTCAGATCTTCTTTCTCAAAAGTTCCCAAGAAGCATTGCACAGTTGGGGGTGCCTAACTGGAGGAGAAGAAGATGAGAGAGAGAGAGAGAGAGAGAAAAGATGAGAACCTTATGCTTTTTGTTGCATTGTGTTTGAAACTGTGAGAAGGACTTCACCAAGTATGCAACCAAATCGTACAAACACTGGATTAAAGACTCTTTGCAGTGCAAGTTTGAAACCCTTACCTCATCACAAGGATGTCGGTGTGAGGACTACCTTCGGCAGAATGGGACAGGAGCTTTTGCTGGTCTCCACTGCAATTGGGTCACCCCTGACATTCTTGCTGCAGCCCGCCCATCAGATCAGATGATCCATCAACAAAAAATCATCGAACAGGTTAGGGTTATTATGATTGCTGTAGAAATCTGCTGGAATATGATCATTGTAAGTCACATCGTTCTGCTCCTCTGATAACATTGCAAGGAGCACCTTTTTTGACTCTTGGATTCTGGACAGTTCAAGCGCTTTGGAATCACATCTATCTTCAATTTGCAAGAGCCTGGAGAGCATGCACACTGTGGACCTGGGGTGAATATGAACACTGGCTTTTCGTACAGTCCTGAGTTGTTCATGCAAAATAAGAGTGAGTATTTCCTGGATGTCCTCATAGAAGCTTGTCATTCTTTATGTGCCCCCTGCATGGGGGATGATTTGGTGTCATTGTTTTGGAGAAGCGCTTTCCCATTTCTGCTTTTCAATTTTCCATAGCACAATCCACTTCTCAGAGCCTCGTTCAACTACTGCTCAGAGGGACACCACCAACATGTTTTCAGCAGACATGTGGTTCCTCCATGTTTGTAAAGTGACTGAGAGGGAAGGCGAAGGGGGTGTGGGGGAAAGGGGTGCAGTTTCCTTCTACAACTATCCATGGAGAGACATGACTTGTCCTGATATCGATTACTGCCTCGACATTGTCCAAGTCATGGAGTCCCACCTCTCATTAGGCCAGAAGGTATTAAACCTTCTGCTACAACCTCCAGCACAGAAGCAGCTCAAGATGTTTGTTTTATCGAACATGGCATTCTGCTTAAGAAAAAACAATTACACACAGGTGTTCAACTGTTTGTTTTCGCACTAGGGTTCAAGATGGCACACAATGCAGAGTGAGTTTGTTCTCTGGTCTATTTTGTGGGGGTTTCATGGGTGGTGATGGTGGTGGTGGTGCATGTGGGGGGCAATTGTGAGTGGTTGTGCAGGTTTTAGTGCACTGCCATTCAGGGCTGGGTGAGCATGCATCACATATTATGAGCCTGTTATGACCACTGCCCATCTGTGTTTTGTTTCTTTTGTCTCTCAACCCTTATTACAGATTTGCATATGTCAAGCTTTGAAGAGGATTTGCCAGTGGAAATTGTCTCCTTCCCTGGGCTTCTTTGTCAATTCTCGTCCTTCTTTATGTTTCTAGAGAATATGTGCTTCATGTGTGCTTCATCCCTGCATTGCTTAATGGGTGAATTGTTTTGAGGATCGACTAATTGAAGAGATAAAGAATCTGACTTCAGGTTAGCTGAACATGTTGATTTCAGTAATACTCATGATTGATCTTTGTACAGCAATGGTGATTGACATTATGCTTGGTTTTCTAACCTCCAGGGCGAACAGGGCTTGTCATTGCTTGCTACTTGCTGTTCGCAAGAAAATGCATTGACCATGATGAGGTGAGACTTTGCAAGATTTAAGTTTTTGCAGGAACATTTTCTCCCAACCCCAAAATCACTTGAAGAAAACACTCTGAGAGGTCCTGGTAAGAGAGAGATTTACTGATGGTTTTGATTCTTTTGTTGTGGAAGACATTTCTTGGTAGAGTGACAAATTGATGAGTGATCTATCACTGGTCATGTGTGGATGGCATGGCTGGCAGGCAGTTGAGATGGTGCGGAAGTGTAGGTGAGGATTTGATCTTGTCCATACCAGCTCAAATTCATACATTTTCTTAGACCCAGCAGGAGTAGTACACAGTGTATAGTCGCAAGGGAACTCTTGGACTTAAGTCTTCAGGACTAGGAGGTTGATGTGTGGATCCTGTGCCAAAACCAGGTCTGGATCGGTGCAAACAAAGCATCAAAAGCACCATGTGGGACTATTTGAAAACTACTTGAAGGATATACGCATTGTATATGGCTATCCAAAGGTGTTTTGGCGAACAGGACTAGATTTGCATGGATTTATGAGCAGGCAGCACAAGTACTTGCATGGTACAGAGGCCCGTAAGCTGCGATATGTACCTAAGGTCTCTTGCACCCATCCACTTTTTCTTTGGTGCCCAAGTTTCTTTTTTTTTGTCAACAAGACAATATTAAAGTAGTCAGCCAGCTCATGGGAAATTCTCAATCTTTGAGCTGAAGTTTGAGCAGCATGTCCATCCTCTGACAGATTGTCTTCTGGATAACTAAGGAGCTAATAAGGCGTACCAATTCTGAAAGGGAGAAGCGAGAAGAGATATCTTTAACATTCATGGCTGAATTGGCAGATTACGACTCAAAGAAAGATGTTTGGTTCTCAGACTTTGTTCAGGCCACTAAGGTCTGAATCTCCTCTCTCTTGCTGATTGTGTCTCTCTTTTTGTTGTCATTCTAGATTTACAAAGTTTGCACAAAATGCCAAAGTGTGAAATGGAGGGACTGAGTAGAAAACTGCTGCTCAACAATTGAGTGCAGGAACAAGTCAACAGTGGAAATTGGGATGGGGTGGAGGATATGGACACAAACTCATTGTCGTATCTTTTAATTTTCTGGCTCTGTGATTTGGAGGTGACAACCCTTAGTGCATAGTGCCTTGAAAGAGCTTATGTGAATAGAGGAGTATAAGTCCATATGGGATTCTCATACAGAATGTAGGAAGGCCATGCATGATGATATTCCTGTATGCACACTGACAGTGAATTTAGAGCCCTGAAAATTGCGACAGCTGAATGTTTTCATGTGTTTGCAGAAACCAATCATACCGGATACCCTTCTCCCAGTAGCACTGGGTCGTGGCAAGATATCAGGTGCAATTAAGGAGCTGTGCAAGTGTGATAAGTGTTCCCTTGCCACCATTCAGTCTTTGGTTTGCTGGATCTTTCAGGTGCCATCTCCTTTCTCTTCTTTTTTATATTGTAAAACAGCTGTGTATTCTTCAAACTACAAAAGACTAGAATTCTTTCTGTTGTGGAGTAATTCAATGATGATGACCCATTTGAGATCGGCAGATAATGCCATCAAAGGCAAGCCTGATTCGCAGACTCTACAGCGCATTGGCACATTTGTTGCTCCAGCATTCAAGCCTCCAGGATAAGACTGGGAGGGGATACTTTGTGCCAGGGATCAACATGTCTATCAGCTTCAATCCAACCCTACTTCAGCATCCTCAGTTGAAGTCAGTGTTCACTCTCAAACCACAACGTGAGTTGAAAGCAGCAACCACTGTGAAGAGGCGCGCATCATATGGAGCTGCAGATTCACCATATTCAAGGTTTAGACCTTCATCAATGGAGAATGAGTTTGGTGTGTTATTGGAAGCTGCAGCAAGGTATTGGATCAAAGAGAGCCAGATAGCTACGGCACCAGAACTTCCTCAAGAGCAACAGGACAACTCATTGTTGCCAAATAGTGTATTAGACACTGGTCGAGAGCTGCACCGGCCAAAGCCATTTTTGCTCACCTTTGATGACAACCCATGGATGCAAGAGCGGAGGAGCTTCAAGCTTGTATCATGAACTTTTCAATAAAAATTTGTGTTCATGAAAGAAAAATCCTTCTTCTCTTTGGAGGTTGGTGTATTTCAAATCATATCACTATATTTATTAAGATTTTTCTTGAAGTAAAACAAATAGCGCACCCAATTGTTAGTATGTCTCTGGCATGATAAAAATGGTCCCCAAAATGTCTCTTTGTGGATGCAATAATGTTAATTTTTTTGTCTCTTTTAGAATATATGTTCTCTAATGGTTTGCGATGAGCTTGATATATTTTACATTATTTTTTTCCCTCTAAACAATCATATGAACCTAATTATCTAATTTTGCAATGTCTGCAAAAGTGAGATCCAACCCATGAACAACACAACTACTATAAATTACACGAAGAAATCCATTTTCTATTAAAT
>Ga0209208_10005567_pt1 | contig 17533 bp, 16 predicted proteins | sample S1TSphfallax_3_FD_187694 | JGI IMG/M metagenome (GOLD analysis project Ga0209208, IMG submission 187694) | Host-associated microbial communities from peat moss isolated from Minnesota, USA - S1T2_Fd - Sphagnum fallax MG (SPAdes) (version 2) | ecosystem: Host-associated > Plants > Peat moss >... | reverse complement strand
GGGACCAGTCTTTCAAACCATTTAGGATTCTGCCACTGATTCACTACATGTCAATGGTACAAGTTGGATTTTACAACAGCACACAAGAAGAGCATGGATCACTGACATCACTGATAATGTCTGCAAGAACACTTACCATCCTCAAAGTGAGGGAAGTAATTGTCATTCCTGATTATGATTGCTCTCCCAATTCTCTTTGCAATGAACTTGGTAGTGAACTTGGTAGTGATGTGGGAGTCACCATATTGCTCCCCCAACTATCTTTGCAATGAACTTGCTAGTGATGTGGTGGTCAACTCATACTTGCAGCAGATTCTTGAAAATGCAGAGTGGAGTACCAGGAGGTGTGCTGATGAGCCCAATGCAATAGACAGTTTCTCATTATCGTGACACAAATCAGATACCTTTTCTTCCTTGTCTACATCATGCGGTGCAAATTGGGTATCTGGCATGTACCCAGCATTGGTTGTTGAGCCAGACAATTTCTCTTATTCTGCATGCATCAGTTACTTGAGGATGGTCTTGATCATCAACTATGAATGTATACATCTCATTATTAACTTCAATCCATGTGCAACCAGGCTGTTTCTTCACACCCGTCCTTCCTCTCTGTTGTTGAATATTTTCCTTCAAATCCATCTCACTTGTCAGCAGCAGCATAGATGTTTGATAGCAGCACATAGCCTGAGGCATTTCCAGGGTCCAATTCAAGAACATGTTTTGCAATTCGTTCTCCCATCTCCACATTACCATGAATTCTGCATGCACCAAGCAATGCTTTCCACACAGCCACATTGGGTTCACAAGACATTGTGTTGATCAGATCATCTGCCTCCTGCAGATGGCCAGCGCGTCCAAGAAGGTCAACAACACAGGCATAATGCTCCACCGTTGCAGTAATACCAAAAACTGAGCCCATGGAATCAAAGAAGTGGAGGCCCTCATCTACTAGTCCTGCATGGCTACAAGCTGACAAAAGACAAACAATGGTGATGCTATTAATCTCTACACCTTCTTCACACATTAGCTCATAATGTCCTAGAGCTTCCTTGTCATGTCCATGCATGGCAAATCCATGAAGCATTGCAGTCCAAGAGACCACATCACGAGTGGACATCTTATCGAACACTTTCTCAGCATCCTCTATACTTCCACATTTAGCATACATGTGAATGAGTCCATTAGCCACAAAGACAACAGACTCATAGCCATGTTTTATTATCTGATCATGTACACGCCTGCCCTCTTCAAGTCCCAGTATGCTTGCACAAGCATTCAGTACCCCTGTGAAAGTGATAGGATCTGGCTGCACCTCATCCCATTGCATTTGTTTGAATAGTTCCAATGCCTTGTGTCCTTCTCCGTATTTCATGTAACCCAAAATCATTGTGCTCCAGGCAACTGTGTCACGTCTGTGCATCCTATTGAACACTCTCCTGGCATCTTCTATGCTCCCGCATTTGGCGTACATGTCAACAAGGCTATTACATACAAAGACATCAGATTCACAGCCATATTGGACAATCTGTTGCTCAACATCCCTGCCTTTTTCAAGTGCTTCAACACTGGCACACGCATTCAACAAACCCATGAAAGTCACAGTGTCTGGATTCACCTTTTCTCTTCGCATTTGTTCAGACAAGGCTAATGCCTTGTGTGCTTGAGCACATTTTGTAAGTCCAAAGATCATGGCATTCCAAATGACAACATCACGTTTTGGCAGGCTGTTGAACACTCTCCAAGAATCCTCTATACTCCCACAATTCGCATACATGTCAATGAGGCTATTAGCCACGTAAACATCTGACTCGCACCCACTTTGAATGATTTGTGAATGAATGTGTCTGCCTTCTTCTAGCGCTCGTACCCTAGCACAGGCATTGAGCACTCGGACAAAGGTGAACTTGTCAGGAATCATGCCTTCATCTTGCATTTGTTGGAAAAGCTCCATTGTCTTATGAGGTTGCCCACCCTTGACATACTTGGCAAGTCTCACATTCCATGAAAAAATGCTCAATTGTACTGTGTTCGGTGCCATTGCAGCCAGCTCCATTACCACCCAGGGAGGATTTGCATTGTTGTCGAGCCAGAGTGCATCTTTTGTCTCCTTGTGTGTAAAATCAGGATGCCTTGTATCTTCCTTTCAGCACACCACAAACACAACAAATCCGGCACATCAGCAATGCAACATGCTACACAATGCATTCGACAGGGATTGATACCAAAAAACTGACAGACAAAAGCCAAGGACAAAATAATGTATTATGGAATTTGCTGCAAAAACAAAGGCAATCCTGATGACAGCAACTATCTTTTGTTTTACCTTCTCCAACCTGTGATCCCACCACTGTGAAGGATTTGCGAAGAACTCCCGCCAACGCTCCTTAATCACCTTTCTACGGTCTGCTGGCACAAAGAAAGAGAGAGAGCAGGAACGGGTTGGAAAAAAAACCATACACACTCCAAATCACCATCACTTACACGGACACACCTCTTCCGCACACAAGAAGATCTGAAGCAGATCGGCAAACAAACAAACACGCATCATCACGAGATGGAAGCAGGAGAGAGAGAGAGAGAGCTTACTACCACCACTACCACCATGGCGCTTCAGTGCACTGTTGGTTTCAATCCATTGCGCGGTAGGAAGTGCAGCAAGAGGATGCAAGAGTTGTTGCGCATGGCGCAGTAGCACAGACGGCGGCGCACACAAACGTCGCAAGAGTCTCGAAGCCACTGCTTTCTCTCCCCGTGCGGCGCTACTCTTGTGCTGCCGTTGCTGCTGCTGCAGATCATATGGACAGCTCCATCTGACAGGAATCAAGTACGATTCCCTAGCTACGGAGCACATTCCTCCTCCCAGCGAAGCAAACGCCACCAGGAAAAAGGAACTCTCTTTTACAGCAGCAGCGACCAAGAGATGATCAAGGAGACCATGACCATAGCTATGTCTACAGATCAGGTCCACACGCGCGTGCACACACAATCTCCTTTGCAATTGTCTCTTGTTATGAATTGTATTGCTGTTGTTGCCCTCTTCTTCTTCTTCTCCGTGATTGCATCTCTTCCTTCGATTCCAAAAGAAGATTCGGTAGCCCTAAAAGCAATCTGACAACACCATAGTCATTTAGCTCCAAGAATCGCACTTTCTTGACGCGAATTAGCTCCAAGAATTGCAGCTTCTTTGACGAAAATTAGCTTCAAGAATTTGCAGTTTCTCACGCTTCTTTGTTTTTTATGACAGATTACTTCAAGACAAACTTCCTTTCTCATGGCGCGCTCACAAATCCTTTCTTCTCCCAACAACAAACATACCTTCCGAGGTACAAAGATGAGATCACTATCTTATTATGAAATTCTTCACTCTTGTTCTTGACACAGAGAGAGAGAGAGAATGCCACAAGGTTTTGTGGCTTTTTCCATATGCAGCTGCTCGCTAGTTGTTGTCCTCCTTCATCAATCTTGCATAGGTATTGCTTGCGAGAAAATTGTAGCAATCATCTGTGCAGTATGCAGTGATGCCTGATTCTCCACAGAGCTTTTGCAGTTTCTCACGCTTCTTTGTTATTGTGACAGATTGCGTCAAGACAAACGTACTTTCTCATGGCGTGCTCGCAGATCCTTTCTTCTCCCAAAAACAAATATACCTTCTGAGATATAACGATGACATCGTTATCTTCTTATGAAATTCTTCACTCTTGTTCTTGAGAGAGAGAGAGAGAACCCCACAAAGCTTTGTGCTGTTTCCCACATACAGCTGCTTGCTTGTTGTTGTCATCTGCCATCAATCTTGCATATTGCTTGAGAGAAATGTAGCAAACTGTACAATATGCGATCTGGTGCCTGATTCTCCACAGAGTTTTTACATGTTCCACAATTGATATGAATCTGTGGCATTAGGCAACAATAAGAAGCTGCATTTTTGTTTCGTTACAGAGCTTTACCAGATGTTTCCACAGGCAAGATTCCTGTGCATGCATGTATTCCTGTGGATTTCAATTTCTACTTCTTACTGCAAAAGCAAGCAATGCAGATCCTTTGAAGTCTGTAGACTTGAAGTGCAACATTTCAGCTTCTTGTTGTCATTGTTGTCTATGGCTTGTTTCTTGCCCTGTACATGGAGGTTATCTTCTCAGCATTTGATGCTGCAATATCTGATGAAAATGGCTCAAGATACTCTTCAAGCAAAAGAGGCAGAATCCAGCATCACTGAGGAGATGTTCCATGATCTGAAGAATCAAAGATCTTTGTGAGTTTGTCTCTGTGTTTTCACAAGCTTCTGCAATGTGTGTCAATGTTGGGGGAAGCAATATGAGAAGATCTCGCTAGAGAGTTTTTCCATCAGATGTAACAAGAATGCATGATTCCTGACAGATGCAGTTTTGTTCTGGTCCTCAACCAGTGTGGGAGTTGATGAGTGCTTGAAGAGGAGCGGGCATATGCATTCATAAACAGATCTGAGTGGCTGTGACTCAGATGCCCATGTCGGGTAATAATAGCTGCGTGAAGGTTGCTTCAGCAAGATGGACCTACATGTGATGAGGTCGCTTGGAATCCCATTTTTCCTGCTACATGTGTAATGTGGGGCAAGGACAATGGGACACACAATCTCAACAAATGCAACACGAAGGTTTGCACAGAAATGCAAAGGTACTGGGCATAAAGAGTGAGCTTGCAATTTTTTATTTGTTTCTGTGGTACATAATGGGGCACTCGGCCTAAATTTGGTAATGCCCTTGCCCACATGCTTTACCAAGTGTAAAGAGCAACCTTGCACTTTGTTTTTTAATTTTTACCCAACATTTTGTGGGCAAGGTCAAATTTTGAATGATGGAGAAACTGGGTTTGATTTCCATTTTACATCTTTCTTGCTTTCTTACCATCCAATTTATATGAAGGAAAATGTCTGGAGTCCTCATTGTTACAACAAATAGGTGAGAAATTTTTAAAAGTCTTGGGGTGGGGGGAAAATTGAGCCCAAATTGGGAGGACATCTATCTATGAAGCAAGGCAGTTTGTTTTGTTTTGTCATGTTGAGATCTCCCAAACCACCATCACAGTGCTTCATGCCATGCTCTAAGTATGTTTGGAAAGCTCTGGATGAGTAAGGGTGCATCGACTTGGTTTGAGACTGTTTAGAGCTGTAGTGTGAAAGCGATTGATTATTGAGCCAATTTTTCAATGAAAAGTAAATAAAGTCGAAACTGAAAACTGTATTGAAATTTGGGGGCATTCTTGGTGTTGTCGGAAAGCTTTCGGTGAGTCAGATTTAATAGAGTTTATTTCACAATTTTCAAGGTAAGGTGTGAAAGATATTGATTTTTGAGTGGATTTTGTTGCTGGAGATTCAAACAAATTGCAAAGATTGGGTTCGGAAGGCAAAATCACTTGAACCTTCAATGTGTTCACACTTGGGCCAACAACACAGGCCACACTCATAAGTATTAAGGGGCCAACTTTTTATTATAAGGAAAAGTATTATATGGAACCAAAGGTCTCATAAATTGACAAAAGAAATGTTGCATTCTGTTTTACCATGGTTGCCCTTTGCCCATTTAAAGATGTAATTGCTAAAAAAAACTATGTTCATAACCTGCTTTTGAACCATAGGAGGTTATGAATGTTTATAACCAGTGTTAGGTGGTTATCAGAAACAAGAACAAACACCAAACCTTATCAAGGCGATTGTTGAGATTCATTTTTAAAAAAACAAATAAACCAAGTTCTGGAATATAACCATAGTTCTCAATTTTGTGAAAAATCAAATAACCAATCAAAAAACTGTTTGTTCTTTCATAAAAATAGCAAGTTATTTAAGGTTTTTGAAATAATCAATACTGGTGGTTCTTTGAAAATTCAAATAACTGCACAACACTATTATAACATGCCATGTTAAGCATATAACATGCTACCCTATCATAATGATGGAAGTCTTACATGACAAAAATAGTACATGGGCCCAGTTTCACACTAATTACATTATTTTCAGAAATGTTGAAATTTTTCAAATAAAAACTAAGAAATAATGTCTTTTGAAGGAAAATTAAAGAACCTATTTGCATGTTTGAGAATATATCATTTGTGCCATAACTTCACTCACATGTTATCCTACCTTGTTGAGAGAGAACTCACATTTGAAGCCATTTTCTAACCTCATTAATTTTAGCTTGTAAGAAGGTTGCCTTTCAACCATCCATTTGTTCCAAAGCATTCTATTGGCATATGGTATGTGCCCCATTTGTTCTCAAAGTTCTCCAAATTAAGGTCAACAATTCAAAAGCAAACACTATTAAAAGTATTGATGAGGATCTTTTGCAAAAAGTTTGTGCACTATTTGTTTTCAATGTTCTCCATATTAAGGTTAACAATTCAAAAGAAAAAAGTAATGTATTCATCACCTACTTATAAGGTAAAAGGATTCTCTTTGCAAAAATGTGTTCATTCTGACTTCAAGGTGGTGTCTAAAACCCATGGGAAGAATGGCACGTTGAGGAAAAATGGGTTAATGGGTTCACAAGCTTGAGCCACAAAATAATGGAAATTTCTAGTTTCAAAATTGATGGTTGGTGAATGAACATCAAAATGAAAACCACACAATGACAATTTTGTAAAAGCCAAGTGATTTCTAGAAATATGTAAGGTTACTTTTTCCAATGTCCAGTGTCCTTTGCATAGATGAAAAAAGAAGGTAGAATGCAAGGTTGAATGGAACCTTGGTCTTTAAGCAAGTCTATTGATATGGTCTACAATTAACACTAGAAATGAAATTTTTCATCACATTATTGCTTATCTTATATGAATTCCCCAATCCGGATGCATTCTCCTTTACTACGCATCTATTTTATATGCATGTCCCCACAACAAGTTTGATGCACATCATGGACTGAGTTGGCTTCTCATTTAAAATTGATCTTGCAAAACATCCAACACAACAATATTGCATCCAAATTAGAAATAATCACAACCAATCCATTTGGAAATACTATGGGTTGCAAGGCATGCCACTAAACCAATTGAAAATCTAAGCCTTAAATCTTTCCCCACTCCTAGATTTGTAATTGGTTATACATATTAGTACTAGTTAAAAATAAAACTATTGAGTGAGCAAGTCAAATATCGATGCTGTAATAAACTAAAGAGACAACATTTGTTGCATAATGTGCATTGTGAATGCACAAGAAGCCTAATATATGTGACCTAGTCTCAAGGGCCCTACAAGGACAAAGAGACCATCTCATGGTCTAATGCTTTAGCTATGAGATGAAAACTATTGTGACATAACTGGAATTTGGGGTTGATTGATCTCAAACAAACTTGGTAACTAATTGACAATGAATGGTCAAAGCTGCCTACTCAACAATATCCACTAAACAAAATAAGACTTTGGCATACTGCACTCAACTCAAAACATCAATTCAAAGCTCTTTTATAGGAATATGATGTAGCACCTTCTGAGCACTTTCAACTGATTTTCTCTCTTTGTCATGAACTACAACTTCACAAACATAAAGGATAATTTGCAAGACAATTTTTTTGGGTCAAATTGCTCTATGGGTATAACTTTAATTTCTCATTAAATATATGTTCCAAGTTTGGGCCTTTAAGATATCCTCTAGAAACCCCCACCTCTATTGGCATCATGCATACATAATATAAAGGAAGAAAGGTGTACTTAAGACATTGCCAAGCATCACCTTCTTCCATTGTTATACAACAACTACTAAAATTGAATGCTACGACAAAATGACTGGATGTAAGATTATGCATACATTTCAACAATAACATTTTGGATAATGCATGTGCATGCTTGCAGGATTGTCTCAGCATGAAGCCAACTAGAATTGCAACTTGCACAAAAATTGATGAAAAACAACAAGAAAGTTTACAACCTTACGACCTAAAAAGGGTTCAAAACTTCATGTCATGTTTTTCTATGATCTATAGTGTATTTCAATTGAGACATATGCTTAGATTGGATGATTTTTTCCATCAACATGGAGACATTGCAAAGAATGGTATAATTTATATTAATCAGAGTCAAGATTACCCACCAATAGAGCTATCATGTTTCTAGGGACCTTGCCATTGTACAACATTCAAAGAATAGGGGCAAAATCTTGAAGCCCTCCATGATCTGATGAAGCTGCTAAATTAATCAAAAGATCAATGTTTTGTTGGAAAGTTATAAGTCCAAGGATTGCAAATTGAAGATCTATGTCAATGAGAGCCATGGAAGGGCAAATTTGTACTTTGTGAACAAATTGGCCACTTCATGCTTGGGACCTAAGTGAAATTAGTAGGGAGACATTATGGATTCACACCTGAAGAGATCGCACAATGAATTCCATGAGCAACTTTTGAACCTAGGGTAGGCACATTACCCATGCCCATGATAGAAACTTCCTCCACATAAAAGAACCACACACAATACACACAAAAGATTAAAATGAACTTCACATACAACAAAAATTCAAAATAAACAATTACATTATAGAAAGTGGTAAGCTTGAAATCATTACACAAGAATTGATGTAATGCACTAATATGAACTATAGTTGGAATTTTAAGACATGTGGTTTACTATTCAAGAACATGCCAAATTGCCACAAATTTGAAGGTGATGTAGACATATAAGAGCTTCCATCTTGATCCACCCCCGAGTAGAATATAAAGAAACCTTGAACCTGCTACAACTCGATAATGAAGATGAGGGAGAAGTTCATTTCCTTATTTGGCTTGTGAGTGGAGTCATCTAAGAAATTGAAAAAACATCATGAAGCTCAACTTCAGATGACATTGTTCACCATCAACAAAAGTTGAACAAGGGACAAAACACCAAATCCCACTTTTGGATCTTTCAAAAGTGACAAGAAATGATTCCATGTTTAGCAATCTTTGGGTGTGAACTCACCATCACCATGAGATAATTTGGTGTAAGTTTGAACAAAGTTAGAAATGTTGAATGAATGAAACATTCATAATATCTATAAGTCCATTTTTGATATATTCTCCAACATCCAAGTGGCTGCCTTTCATAGAATTAAGATGCAATATGCAAGGCATCCCCATGCAGAAACACTTGTCAAATTGCATTGATTAGTTTAATGAGTCAAAAGGTTGAAGCTAAGTGATAAAATATTGAAAAAAATTCTAGGTAACCATGACACATAGATCAATAGAAGATTTGGGAGGCGTACATATTGTTACCCATTACATCATTATTACTGAATTTCACTTGATAAGCCTCTGATATTGCTTAGATGACATATGATAATGACACTCCAATGGAGATTGCAAAACAATAGTATACACACAAAATGCCAATGTATATGCTCCAACAAAGAACTAAAAAATGTTCAGCACTATCAAATGTCCCAATCACTTGTATGTACAAAGTTGGTCCATTCAACTACCAAAACATTGAACTTTGATTAAAAGATGGAAGTTGCACCTTTGATTGACTTGGATAAACACATAGTTGTTGTCAAAAATCTTGACTTTTTGCATCCCCTTTATTACATGGTCACTTAAAAGCAATCTTGCCATGCATCATGTCATCATTGGCAAGCTTATTGAAGAAGAAATTATTGCAAAAAAAGAAATAGACCTTCTCTTTATTCTTTGCATCAAGTTTATTTTGTAAAAACTTGCCATACAAAGAACATTGCTTCAAACTTTTGAATAAAACCTATACAACAAGGAAATTATGCATACCAAATAAGTTGTAGCAAAGTAAGAATCTCATTTGAAGTTCATTGATGTTCCATGAAAAACTCACAATTTCCAACTAGTAGCAACATTAATACTAGCTACTGACATTGGAATTAAAAAGGATGGATTCACATTAACTTTACACACCAAGACTTATTCAGATGTTTAAATAATATCTTTCTATGTGAATCACAAACCTATTTACATGTTGCAAGATGTCCCATATCTTGGAGACAATGCTAGAATATTCTATTCTTGCTAAACCCACTCCCACCTGGAAATCTATAGCATGCTTGAATTTGTGTAACAAAAAGAACATTTAGCCCTTTCATGGATGCAGCAAATCATTGTCCAATTCTATGTTTGAAGGTGAGAACAATTATCCACCCCCAATAGAAAACCCTTTGAAGCTTACCATTCACATTAAATTGAATAGACATTTTTAGAGCATTGTTGATGACAAAAGTCCTTGGATTAATAATGAAATAAGGTTCATTTTGAAAAAATTGTAACACACCAATTGCAAAGTTTTTACAAAACAAACGAGCATGTATCATTGGATTACAACTTATAGGGCTAAAAGAAATTGGAAAAATATGGCCCGTCAACATTGAAAAGGCATTTTGCATGTTTAGCAACATGCCATGCATTAAAATCTAGGTAGTCAAGCTTACAATTTTGTTCAAAATATTCATGAAATCTGGCCATTGGCATGTGTGGAGTCTAGGCCATTATACTCCCAATCAATATTATTAATACATACCTGCACAAAGCACATAAAGAAAACCTTTAAAATCTTACAACCTTGCAAACAAGGCATTATATTTATTTTGCAATTTAAGATCCCTTGAAATGGTATGTAGAAACAATGATCCACATGCAAAACATATCTCATACATATTCTTGGATTTTAAATGATTAAAACACACAAAAAAAACGCACAACACTTCAAAAAGATCCAAAAATCTAGTACATACCATGGATAATATACAAAAACAATATTTTATGTGGTCTTAGTTATTGAAGGTGACATTTCCATGACATCTTTTATAATCATATTACTGTCAGAAAGTAATATCGTTTTCACTTTGCGAGGCATGTGAGTCATTGCATGATTGACCTTCAACTTCACTTTATAAAGTTGTTCGGTGAGTGGGTGAACTTCACTTCCTTCATCAATGGGCACATGTGTGTCAATGGATCTATGAAAGTTTATTTCATAGTGTTTTCGAGGAGGATCCCCTACATGCTTTGATGATGTCCTTAAGTATTTTTTGGAAACAATGTGTCGTACCACACGAAAAACATATGGGCTCTCTTCATTCATGTTCAAATTCACCCAGTTGCCCAAAATAGTTGGCCCAAATGTATTTTCTGTTTTGATTTCTGACAAATCATTTGAGGCAATTTCTTGCAAAATATTTTGAGGATATCGAAAATTAAACCTCAATTCTTTTGGGATGGATTGGTCGTACACAAAGAAACAATCTAATTGGGGAAAAGAAATCTCACGAGTACTTCCAAGTGCAAGATTAACACCTCTTGAACTTGTGTAACCATAACTTCCTTGAAAATGAAAAGGAAAATTATGCATAGCATGAGGCATAACAACCGATCCAATTTGACTTGCAAATTGGTGCCCTGAATTGTTTACTGTTGTGGATGTATCTACCATTGTCTTCTTCACATATTCCACATTTTGAACCTGTGGTTCTATCACTCTTGCAGCATCACGATCCTCGTCCTTGCAATTCAAAGAGACTGTGATATTGTCTTGGTAAAAGCTGAAACCATTTTTAATAGCTTCATTTTTCATCCTTCCAAAATCACATGGTGTAGTTGCTTCACTCATTATCATTCTACATTCTCCCTTCCATTGAAACTTAAATACCAATGTAGGACAAATACTTGGAGGTATTTTTTGGCCTTTACATAATGTAACAGAAAGTTCCCCTGCTTTTGGGTAAACATTCACAATGAGAGTCCTTTCTTCTTCATCTTGTGGGCCAACTGAAAGGGAAGGGTCCAAAGGGCTAGGAGGGTCTTTAGATGCATCCTCAGATCCTTCATCATCTTCATTTTTCCTTGTTTCTCGTCTTGAACCACTTGATGTAGCAACATTTTTTCTTTTTAATTCCCTTCTAGTATCAACTCCATGTTTTGTAGACCCACTGGATCCTTCCCCTGAAACTTCCTTGATTTTCATGGCATTTTTTCTTCCTAATCCAATATGTTCTGCTAATTGAAAAACTAGTGGAAAGCATGCATGAGCATTTTCTTCCTTGTCATCTTCTACATACACACAACCAAGGTTTGTTTCCAACTCAACCCCATCTGTTTTTGCTGAATTTGGGTGTGCCACTAATTTTTGCTTGGGGTTAAGAATAGTGATGATCCTTGGGACAAAATGTTTTAGACACCACAATTTTGTCCAAATACTTTCATCCTCTTGTATCACATTCACACCAAATTCTTTAGTGACCACCACCTTCGCCCAATTGAGACCCACTCCTACAACCTTGGCCATGTCTCCCACATGCATGAAAAGGAACTCCCCTGAATCCCCTTCCATGGCCTTTCCCCCAACACACACAATTGAGGTTTTTCCCAAAACCTTTTTTGGGACTAAATATTGGAGGTCGTTTGGAGACATGATGTGAACATCAATGGTTCTTATCATCACATCTAACTTTTGTTGTTGGCTGGGCACACCTTCAATCTCATTGGTTATGTTGTTTGTTTCAACTTTTTGTTTTGCTTCTCTGCATCCCATCCAAATAAAAAAAATGTAAAATGTTCACCTTGGCCATTTGCACAAGATACTAAATGAAGTTATTATTTAATGCACAACTTTGGCAAATTTTAACACATTACTGAGAAGGAAACTTTTTTTTAACTATATTTTTTAATGACCAACTAAATTCCTTCATAGTCCAAAACCCCAATATATAGCTATACATAATGTTATGATAAGCATTGTTGGGTATGAAAAAACATATGTCACAATAAAGTTAATGTTTATGATGCTGTACCAATTGTATATTTTCCTCACTATCCTAGTGGGACCTCCTATTTAGTTCTTCCAAGTATGGATTCTCTTGGATTGGAAAGGAGTTTTTCAAAAAAACTGAACCTTCAACTTGATTGCATTTGACTAAGTTTAAATTAATCATTCAATCCTTTTCACCTACACCCTGCCTACAAAACCTAAAGATTTCTTAAGACCACTCAATTGACCAATATTTAAGGTAGCTCCTCCAACTTACATACCTAGGCAAATGGGGCTTTTGAACAATGTTCGATAGGCCAATAGATGTAGATTGGTTGTCCAACCCTTGAGAATCCTTCAAATTGAACTTGGTGTTAAACTGTTGCAAACGTAATTCATCAACATGCAAGGCTTCTTGGATGAATTGCAACAATTGCTTGTATGAATCATGTTGTTGATCAAGAGGTTCACACACTTGAATATAGTCAGCATCCTTAATCTTGCACACATTATTCTGTGTCAACTTATAAGTTGAAGATTGTGGTATTGAAACCTGCACACAACCGAGCCAAATTTTACAAATGCCAATTGACAACTTGTCTTTGCATAAGGTGTGAACATCATGAGAAATATGATCAAATCATGCAATGTACAGAATTTGTTAACAATTCATCTTTGACTTCAACAAAATGCAATTTCAATCAACTTTTCTCCTGTCAAACTACTAAAGAGGGACAAAGGAGAACATTTATGTAATTAATGTCACCATTGTACCACATCAAGCTAATAACCTAGCCATGGGTGGGCTCATAACCATAAGCTCAAAACTAGTCATTGCATTTAGATCACCTTGAATTGCATGCAACTAGATATCACCCACCACAATCAAGCTCCTCATAATACAAAATTGATTTCAAGAAGCAAATTCCAAGTTTGGGGTTCAACCTAATTGCTAAAATTATAGCTATTAAAATATGTTCAATTAAATATACAAATAATACTTGCAAATTTTCTTTGAAGGCAAATAGACTTGACCCTTATTACAAAATCATATCTCTTAAGTTCCAACTCTTCACAATGACTAGGAGACTAAACTTTGACCAAGACTTGAAAACCCTCTAAATGAAGATAGATAGCCATAGGATTGTACCTTTTGGCCTTCCACAAAGGCAAAAAGATTGATGTGTTGTTCAATTGATTTCTCAAATCCTACATTCAACGATTTCACATCTTGACTAAATTGCTTGCAAAAATTAGAGGAAAGCCAAAACTTTTGCTTGCCAAGGTAAGACTTGCAATACTTAGCACATTCCTTTTTAGATGTTGTATGTGGCACACTATAAAACACAATGCCTTTGATATTTTGTTGGAAAGCTTTGCATCTGGCCTTTCGTAATTCTCCATTGGCCTTATCAACTTTTGAAACCTTGTCAACTTCCATTGTGAAGCTTTTGAGCATAAGACCTCCAAGACCATGGCCAACCAGCACTATTGTTTGTGGGTGATCGAGTTGCCACCTTGTGCTACAATATCTCACAATCCAAACATGATAGGTGTAAATTACAAGTTTGTTCAATAGCAAATTACCATCAATATCGTTGCATTGGTAATTTAAAAATTTTGGGTGTTGACATTTTCTACCAAGCTCAACTTCATCACAAACTTAACATTCTCATACGAACAACCTCCTAGCCTATGAAACCTTTTGTTTCATGATTAAAAAGATTACATGATTTCTTAAAAAGTAATTGTTCTGCCTTGTGTTAGTTCGTTTCAATACTTTTCACCTTCAATAAGGAGTAAATGGGGATTTGCACTAGACTTGTATTCAAATGTTACATTGGGGCCAATTGTTCCAAAATCCAAAACATAATATTGCTCTCAAATGAAATGGTTTGTCTTGTGCTACAATACATATTTTCACAACATAAGGACTATGTAATTATTGGTACATACACCAAAGAACTTGAACTTACCCTTAAGTCATATTTGAGCAATGAGTTAGGCTTGCACTCTTGTTGAGATCTCAGGACTTCTTGTTGTGAAGTCCAAGACACTTATTTGAAGTAGAATGGGACTTTTGGACACTTCAGGAATCGAGTCTAAGAGGTTGGGTATTATTCAAATCATTTTGTGAAAAAGATAACAACTCTGTACAATGGCCCTGCCTGAAGAGAGTGTAAAGTAAAACATACACTGGAAAGCAAACAACGAGCATGATGAGATCACAAGTGGGCCCTCAAGACGCAAACACACCTAAGAAAGAACCAAGGAGGGCATTGCGGTGAGAGCATACGTACTTCATGACCAGATCCTGCACCAAGTCATGTCCCATATTCAACCACCAGGATCCTTCCGCTACGAAAACGTAGCACGGGACATACAGCACGAGAATGTTGTCACCCAGTCCCTCCTCTTCTTTGGGCAGCCAGTCTCGCGGCCAGATCACAGCCGGATCGCCGCGCTTCATCCATGGGTTTATAAAAATACCTTCGTCTAGGGAGAAGAAGATCAGCGTCAGTTTGTGGTCATGCTTCAGAAGCCCAAGGTCCGGATCCGGATGCAGTTGCTGCGTTCCCAACCCGACCATGCTGTTCCGTAAGAAAACCTCTTATTATGTTTGGAGGTAGAAAAGTCTCTAGACGGAGGAAAACTTTGTGGCCTATTTTGGCTCAATCGGGATTCCATCTGTGAGTTTCCGAGTTACATTACTGTACTTTACAGCATGGTCTGTCAAAGGTGAGCGAGTTGATTACTATCCGTAGCCAGCTATAAGAAGCAACTAGTTGTGGTCTGGGCACAAAATAACTCCTGGAGAATCGCCCTAACCATTGGGTTAGTCGTATGATGCAGAGATTTTCTACCTTACGTTCTGAAGCCTAAATAGACCAGACCAAGACTCTTGTGATTCAGATCAAACCACGAGTTAGCAGGGAAATATACTTACCTCCACGCTCAAGACCCGTATTGCCATTTTCAGTTTTGCAAGCAGTACGAGAGCTGCTGAGTTCGAATTTGAGTGCGGTGTGACCCGACGAGGCCGGGATTTCAAACTTAAATCACTCTGCCCACACTCCACAATTTCTCGCCCAGGTTCCAAACTTCTCAGCTTTTCCTGGCTGTATCGATCAGAGCAGAGTTTGGATTTGAGAGCAACGCGATTGGAACAGGGCCGACGAGATCTCAAACCTCAAATCACTCAGCTGATCACACTCAACAATTCCTTGACTCGGATCGAAAATTCCCACAATATTCTTTGATCACCTGCAGATCAGTTGCTGATAGAAATTATGCCAAAGCAGCTAGGAAAAACACCACAACGTCTCTATCGCCGGTCTGTACCGTGTCCTAATGCGGCAAGGCGGGCAGTTCCTAGTGCTTACCACTGGAATATCCCTCACTACAAACTTGTTTCCAATAATCCCTGTCTCAAAAGATGAAAACACCAAGCTCCTCTCTCAGCAGAAACAAATTGTGCTCAATATCTCCTCCCCTTCCGATTCCTCATACAAGAAAGCGTAAGCACTGAGGAGTCCTTGCGCTGCGTCGAAGCTCCGTGGCCTATTATTAACGCGTTTTGGCCAACAACATGGGTAGGCTACCAGCTGCAATCGTCGGTACCACAACAAAACATCTGAGCCACTCAAACCATGTCCCTCCAAATTACGCCCCTGTCATTAATGGTAAATAAAACAAACTAGGCATAAAATTTCTTGGCAGCCAATGAGATCAGCCGGCTATGCAACCAAGGGGACCAGGATTATTTTTTTTTGGGGGCGGGAGGGTGGCGTTGGATTTTTTTGTTGTTCTCATCAAGTTCTCAATATTTTCCCATCACATCGTCAAATTAATTTCCTCTCTCAACATGTTCCCCAAGATCCTAATGTGTTCCCAAGAGTAGCAACTTTTGTCCAATATGCTTTGCCCAGTTGTCTTCTTGGATCCTATATAGGCGAGTTAATTTTGAAACTTATATGTTTTTATGTTTGGAGTGAATATTTCTACATTGAGGGAGTCCCTCAAGTTTCATAAGTGGTTCTTGAGCAACATGGTAGCACCTTAGTGGATGGTTGCATGCCGGTTAGCAACCATAACTTGTCTCCACTATTTCCACTTTCATGGGATTGGTTCAGGGCCATAACTTGTGTCCAATACACAAAGGCCATAAATAGCACGAAATCAGTGTTCAAGAACAAGTTACGTCCAGTAACTGCGTTGAGGCCACAGGTTATTATTGTACATAATCTTGTCACTCCCAAGCCTCAGTTCTATATGAGAACGCACAGGTAACCTAGCCCATAATTATTTTGTGCTGGGACTGTACAACACAAACGGGTTTAGGACCGAAACTATGTATGATTACTACATAATTATGAAATCTATGTTCTTGATTGTAAAATTATCCTCCCACTCTTCTATTGTTTATGTAAGCATCACCATTTTCCTATTATGAACTACACACAACAACACCAAAACTATTCAAAACCAAAAGCTTCTAAAAATCCAAAACTTCCATTTTCACAAACTTTGTATTCATGACATAACTTTGGTACAAAATGAAGGTGTTCTTCAAGGTCACAAAACACCTCCTTAAATACTAACAAAAAGGAAACTAATCAAGAAACTTCCTAAAACTTATCCACCACAAGGTTCCCAAAATAATAAAAAAGAAACAAAATCACAAGGAAACAAAATCACATGGTTCCCCATGTGATTCCACCATTAATCACAACAAAACAACATCACATGGTTCCCCATGTGATTCCACCATTAATCACAACAAAACAACATCACATGGTTCCCCATGTGATTCCACCATTAATCACAACAAAA
>Ga0209208_10005566_pt1 | contig 17537 bp, 9 predicted proteins | sample S1TSphfallax_3_FD_187694 | JGI IMG/M metagenome (GOLD analysis project Ga0209208, IMG submission 187694) | Host-associated microbial communities from peat moss isolated from Minnesota, USA - S1T2_Fd - Sphagnum fallax MG (SPAdes) (version 2) | ecosystem: Host-associated > Plants > Peat moss >... | reverse complement strand
TCAATTATCATTGAAACAATACCAAAATTAAATCAATACAATCTAAATTGTTTCAATGCCTATTTTACACGAACAAAGCACTAAACCTTGGACATCTTGTAAAAGTATTGTGAAAGCACTTAAATATCACTAATACAAAGGGGTCCCCACTTTGTGATGCATCACCCATTAGTTGCATGTGTAACCAAAATTTAATCATAAATTGATGTACAATGTGTATTATGGGCATGAGAAGTAGACATATTTTGGGGTTGTACAATTAAAAAGTCTAGTTAGATTATAATAAATATTTATTATGAATATTGTCACCATATTGTAGGGTTTTATGTAAAGTTTTTGTGAAAAATATGTGAAAGGTATATTAAAGGTGTCAAATTTTTATTTAAGTTTATTTTTATTTTTATTTTTCATCAGTAATTATAATAAAATTCATTAATATTGAATAATTATTTATTTAATAGTAATTAATTGTTAATAGTTGATCACAAAGTAATTATTAATAATTAATATTTTTAAAATTCCGAATTAAATATAAATAAAAATTCAAAATATTACTATTATTTAATTATTCATTTAATTTTATTTATTTAATAATTAGTTGAAATTTATTTTTTTTTAATTATTTATTTCATCATAGAATTAAATACGAGTTTATAAACTATACCTAATTATTACTCAATTGATATTAAAAATTTAATCATCAAGAAATTATAATTATTTATTAAATATTTAATCATTAATTAAATATTGATTGATTAATTATTTTATTTCCGACCTACCTACCTTTTTCAAACATCCTTACCTACCCACCTATTTTATTTTAAATGTTTCATAAATCATAAAATGTTGTCACGTGGCACTAAATTATTTGTCCACGTGTATGAATCAAAGACCTTAAAAAATAAATGGTTGAAATAAAATGTTTGGTAATAAGTTTGATTTATTTAATATTCTTTGAATACACCACATGGCAACATGACATTGGTCATTAGAAATTAATTAGTAGTTGCATGATAGTTGCATGTGCTATATGGTTAACAAATGAAAAATATAGTCAATTCAAATATATATATTATCCATTATTTATGTGATGACATCATTATTAAGGGTTTTTTAAAAAAATCTTAAATTAAGGATTTCTTATTTTCTTAGTTTCCTAATTCTAATTTTAAATGAAATCAACAAAGTGAGTTTCTTCATATTTGTATATTGTGGAAATCAAAGACACAAAGATATAGATTTTTGTCACAAATGCAAAACAAAACTAAAATCAATCTTCTATGGCAAGTTGAAAATAAAATCACAAAGTCCAAAGTAGACCTATTCATAAACCAAAAATAAAAGAAGTGATATCAAAGATTAAAGAAGAAAGTAGTTCCAAAAAGAAGTTTTTTCATTGTCCTCAAATCCTCCTATTTATACCAAAAATAGCATCATTTCAAGTTAAACAATCATTAACTGATATAATAGTCATAAAACTCAAACTTAAATTATAGCAACTATTGGCCACAAGTTCAAAACAACTTGTTATTGTCAACAGCCAGTTATTGTGATAGACTCGTTACCGGTCCACTTAATCCATCGGTTACCCTAACACATGTTACCATTTATTTAACACACTGGTTAACTTAAGGTCATGTTATCCAATAATAACTAAACTAAGTTTCCAAATCATATTACTTAACCGGTTACTAGTTGGTAATAATTGGTTACTCTATACATAGAAAAATTGGGTTAATAATCATCATGACATCAATATCTACAACTAATGTTTTATGCAACTTGTTCAATGCAACTATAAGTCATTTTCATTACAAATGTTGTTTGCAACTCAAATCTAATTGTAAATTATAGTTGAAAATATGCAAATCTCTTTTAATGTAGTTCATTAAAGTAAACAATTCATTATAGTAAAGTAAATTTTTTGTATATTTGTTAATTGATTATTTTAAATTTCTATAAATTTTTATATTTTTCATTGATCAATATATTGCTATGTAACTTTTTTATAAAATTATAAAATGTAACTATGTAAAATGTATAACATGTATTAGATAATGCATTATATAATATACATATAATGTGTATATATATTACAATTTAATATAACTAAAACATAATATAATGTCACTTGTTAACATTATTGATTGTATAATATGATATATTGATATCAATTTCATTATTAATTAAATAAAATGAATATCTTACATTTTATTTATGTAATCCATAAACAATTCTGCATAAGAAAATATTGCAAATTGTCAAATCATATTTTTCATGAAAAGATATTTTATGAATTTTTTTATAAAACATTAAATGAAAATTTGTATGTTTATTTATTATATATGCATAGGCCTTTGAAAAAACTTCAATAATGAATTCTCACATGTTTCATCACTATGAAAAATCATGTCCGCAGAAACTAGATTGGCATGCAATTAGATCGTCACCAAAACTACTGTGCAATTAAGGTACAACTACAATATGGAAATACAATGAATTAATAATTAAAATGTCACATCAAAATATTTCATAGTTATAATTCAGTTGCACAATAGTTACAACTTGGACTCTATACAAGTGTATGTACATAAAATATATATGGTGATAGTCAACTATAGTTTGACCATGATCACAAGTTGTAGCAAAGTGATTAATTTCAATTGAGTTACAACTAGTGTAACTTTAGCGCTGAGTGAACAACTACTTTGCAACTAGCGTATGGCGTTGATGTTATGATCATGCCACGTATATAGTTAGATTAAGGTCCATAACATTTGGAACTTGCAACTTGTTTGAAATTAAAAGTCAACTAAATTGGCTAGTTTTACAACTAAGTTATAATTAAATGTGCCACTATGCTTTCACTACATAACTACTACTTGTCCATTATTTTGGAACTATAATGTTCAACTCATTTACAATTAGTTGTCAAATATGTGGCAACTCATACTATTAAAAGATTTACAAATTGTGCAATTCATTAAAAGTGTAAATGTAGGCCTTCAATTAGATTGGATTGGCAGATTAAAGTGTTTATGAGTATGTAAATATAGATATCATTACTTATACACTTCAAACTTTTTTTGACTAGATTATTAATTGCTTCATTGATACGAGCTGATTCTTTTATTGAACTAATAATTAAAATAATTCATTTTGATAATAATCTAAATAACTAAAATTTATATAATGTAGTAAATATTATAGTCCTATTTTTTGTGATTAATGTTCAATTGTTGTGTTAATAATATTTCACTACATTGGAATTCACAATATTATGTTGGTATACATACATATTAAACCATAGAACTTCATGAAAGGTGAAAGTCTAATTTTGAATTGAAATTAAAAGCAATGTATATATTTTATTAAACATTCAATAAGGGTGTACATATGAATATTTCTTTATATACCTCAATGACTTCTACTCAAATTCATGTTTATTATTTAATTTTAGAATGAATTATTTGTTACTAACTTTTAAATTAGTAATTAATATGTAATATACTTAATCACCATGAACTAATTAAGTAAACTAAATAATAAATTATTCATATTAATTCATTAATCAAGTTTGATTAGTTATTATTTAATTAATTAATTATCTAATAATTAATTACTTAAACTCAGTATTTAATTATATAAATTTAATTAATTAATTCAGGTAATTTTAGATAAGAAACTTTGTTAATGTAAGTGAGTAATTATTGAATTTTATTTGAATTTAGATCATCAATTATCAACATAATTAATTATCATATATTTAATTCAGATAATTAAATTCCAAATTATAATGTCAAATGATTAATTATAAATTTCAAATTAATTACAAAATTAAAATCAATTAAAAAGCATGTGGGAATTTGTTTTTTGTAAATACAATTCAAGTACAACTAGGGTGCCATTAAAAGATTTAACCCATATGCTTTGTTTTCAATATTTCATTTCATAAACTATATAAAGGAGGTGTCTCCTTTTGCATTCTCACATTAAAATACAAATGCCATGTTGGGATGAGCTCATAAACGCTTGACCTTAAATGCAAAACACATAACAAATTTAAAAACTTATGTGGCTATTCTTTAATTCACCTACTCTTCTAGTATTCTACCTTCCTACCTACCTACTTGCCTACCTAAATAAGTAGGTCCTACTTTTCTACCTACCTAGATAATAAGTAAGTAATTAGGTAAGTAAGTAGGTTAGAGCTATATCAACTTACCTACTTATGTCTGTGTACCGACCTACCTAAATACATATATATATATATATTTGTTTCCAAAATTCAGTTATTATGCAACATGGCAACTTTTGATTGTGCCACCTATCATAATCAAAGACCATCTAAAATGAATAATCATAATGGACAATGGATATCAATATTTCAAAAAGATCATGAAAAATCTTCATAATGCCATGTGTTAAATTTTGATGAATGGATGAAAAATGATGTCAGCATGACATTATGATTGTAGTCATAAGGGAGTTGCATAGTAGTTGAAAAGGAATTGTTGCGACAAAGTTATAATGAGTTGCACCGTATATACAGTGAATTACAAGTGTCCGATGCAACTTAAAAATTGAGTTGCAAGGCCAGTTACAAAACACCCTTTTTTCTAATATTGCATTTCAATAAAATATGAAAAGTTTAAAATATATGTCAAACTTTGATTTGTAAAAAAATTTAATGTAATTATGAATAATTTTTCACATGTTCAATCATTTGATGTCAAATGGTAGACGCTTGGAAAAAAAAATGGATAATCTCTTTGGGAACCATAGTTCAAACCTACATCATACAATTGATGTTTGACGCAAAATACCTTGTAAGAGGTTCATTAAAAATAGAGAAAATTGCATCAATATTTGCCAAAATGGTTGAAAATCCAACTCATGTCCCAACCATTGGGTTTTTATTATAAATACACAACTAAAGGTGGACTTTGCATACTAGTTCTTCCACTATTGATATTTTAAAAAATCAAATTTGAAACTATTGAACATTGTCCTTTAAATAAATAAATATTTGATAAAAAAGTGTCGATCATTAGTTGTAGGTATGGTATCAACAGTCATATACGTGTTGTATGTTGATTACATGCAAGTTGTATACATGTTATATTTTTAAATATTGTTGATAATTTATTATAAAATATAGACTATTAAATTAAAATATGGTTAAAATATGGAAAAACTTTAATGCCATGTGTAAATGGCATGCTTGACCAAGTGTCTGTGAATTCATTATGTTCATAACAATTGGTCCATGTTCATTATGGGGTATCTTCAATTTATTGAATTTTCATTTTCGTGAATTTGTTCTAATTTCACCAAAGCGTTGGAAACATTGCTAGTGAAATAGGCACCATTCCTTATTAGTGCTTGAGTTTACAATGATCTTCATTTTTTAATTTAATACAAATGTATTTTGTGAAGTTTTATAATATAAAAATATTTTTGAACACATATTAACCAATAAGTTTCAGAAGTAGTATTATTATTAGATTCATTTTCTTTTTTAAAAGTAAATTAATTTTTTATAAAGTAATAAAAGGGACAAATGGTACTTGACATATACTTTCACCAAATTTGATGTTAATGTCAAGTACCATCCATCCTTTCTATTATTTTATATGTTGTACTTGACCTTTTGTTGCATCTTCATGTCACGAGTGTACTTTACATTTGATTTGTGTTGCCTTATGTATTATGTAATGGGTTTATGTCAAGATCTTCCTAGGAGGTGTACAACCATTTTTAGTTCAAACTTCCAAGTAGCATTAATATAACGTTAGTAATATCCACATTTTTATGTTGTTTCACAATTAGTTTGGAAAGCCTTCTATAAGTTAGTTTAGTTTCTAAACTAGTTATGAGGTGCATAAAGTTTGGAAAGTTTAGCAATTTGCTTGATGTGAGGACAAAGGAGGGGAACTTGGAAGCTAGTGTGGATGGGTGCAAGAAAACTTAAATGGCTAGTTGGGAGATTAGCAAGGAACCCATTGAAGAGTATTGCCTCACTCATGGCTTCATTAGGGCTTGTCTTGAGACCTTGTTGATTAGGTCCTCCAAATGAACTTGGATTACTATGTTGGACTTTACCCTTCACTCATGTATAATGCTCCTCTACCTACAAAGTGATGCTATGAGAGTTTCTCCTATTTGAAATCACAAGTTGATTTTACTATCTTGTGAAACTTGACGTGTTCCAAATGTGCTATGTCCCTAGATGCTAAAACCTTATTTACTAATTTAGTTCTAAATATGTTACTGTCTAACATGTTCCCCAATGTGGATGCAAGTCATGCTCTTGTTGATTTCACAAGACTCTTTCTTGTAAGTACTTGGTTGGACACTTGAATTGTCTATGGCACCTTCACACTAAAAGGAAACAGATGAACATCTTGAATGGAGGCTTGTTCTATGGCAATTTGAATGTTGTTATTCCATATTGGCACAAGATAGATGTCCATGCTCTCATACTTGTTTGATGAGTGTCAAAAAATGTGCACCATCAGAATGACAACATTAATATGATAGAGTGAATGGAACAATTTGGAAAGCAAGGTGGAATGAGTATAGTGATGTATAATAGTTCTAAAATTGGGGAGGGATTGCCATAGAATGCTTGCTTTACATTAGTATTATGTTGATGAAAGACAATTTTTGCTTAATGGCCATGAAGCTAGGTGCATTACAAAGTCCAAACACACCATGTGAACATAATATGTTCTTTTGATTTTTTTGCTTGTCTGTTTGGAGTGCTAGATATTTCTCATTGAACACCACCTTATTGAATAGGAGTGGTACAAGCAGGTAGGCTAGAGGAGAAAGTTATAACATAAAGATTTGTTAATACTCAATAGTGCAAAACTTCAATTTTGTTGATCAAATTTGTGGTGCCAAGTGCTTATGGTGACCAAGGGTTTTTTTTTCAATTTTATGAGGTTGGTGAACCAACAATCATCCACAAGAGGATTTAGCCAAATTTGGCTACATCTTAGAGAAAAAAATAGAATTTTTTTTAAACCCTATTGTATATTCATAACATACAAAAACCTCTGGCAAATTCTTTTTTTCCCCCTCCAAATATGATGGCTTTGGACTTTTTTTTTCAAAACAAAAAACTTTTAACAAATTGTAACCTTTTTTTTGTCTCCAAGTGGCAAAATTTTGCCTAAAAGAAATCTGGATGGTTACACTTTAGTTCACCAAGTTGTTGACCCCTAATTTTAGGCTAATTTAATCCAACATTTGCAAATGCACCATCATGGATGGATGATGTGTGGATATGACATTTATTTTTCATTGGGTTCTTGTCCCACCTAACGTCCCCATAGCCAAGGGTTCTAAAAGTGTGCCATGGGTTGTAAAATTCAAGTTCATCCAAATCTAATGGTAGATTAAGGCTCAAGTTTGCTTTTGATTAAGTTGAGGTCCTATGGGTTGTACTAGTTCCAATGTAGTTCTAATAGATATATATTACACACTGGTAACAAATTCTTCTCCCTTCTTGCATGCACACCTTGGCACCATTCCTCACACCTACGTCATTGTCTTGTAGGTGTGTTGATAATGATACTCTAGTTTGGTGTGGGTACCCTCAAAACTCCCAATGGTGAGAAATTTTGAAGAACTAGTATACATGAAATTTAATATAATATTTTGAAAGGTTGTCCTTTTATAATTGATTTACACAATCTTTCATATGGTTGTTCCTGAATAATCTCACGAACGACTACTTCAACCTCATTTTCAAGTTCAACTAATTCACTTAAATTTTTTTAATAAATATATCATTCCTTTCTAATTATTATTTCTTATCCTAGTAACTTTCTTAATAAATATTTCAATTTTTTTCCCTACCCATGAACATGGGTATGAAAAGGCACATTAACATGTGCCTCTTCATGCTTATGATATTTATATTAGTTCAAAGTAAATTTGACATTGATATAAGGGTGAAAATCCTTTAAGGTGTATCACATAGAATGAAAAGGGCCTAGTCCTTATTGTAGTCTTGTTTTACCTTATATTTTGATCCACATAAATAATAATGAATCAAAAGTTGTCAAACATTCTAGAAGGACTATATTTTAAACAATTACAATTCTAGATTCCATCATAATCATCCATAAATGTGTCTTTACATGGTAAAAAAAAACTAGGTGAAAAAGATAAAAAATGGTGACATTGTGATAAAATTTTGGTACACCTTAAAGAATTTGGACCCATAAATAATGATGAACTATTGAAAACAATATGTGAACGTAAGAAAATTAAATAAGTAGTTGATCATCATTGGTAGTGCATAGCATTGTGGAGCCCAAATTTGTATATACCATCAAAAAGCTAAGGGCAAATATAAGTTGGGCAATAGGATTGGTTTTTCACAAGTTGGTATTCCAATACCAAATAATATTTTGTTTTAGACAAACCAATGTTTACACATATATACGTAGTTTTAGCAAGCTAGAGTGAACCAACACCCACCAATGCACCAATTGGTTGTTTTATCTATAGGATGGGTTGCATTTTTTCTTTTAGTTCTTGACTTACATCTCCCTACCAACCAATTAACAATTAACCATTTTACCTACCCACCCTATCTACTTACCTTTTATCTTTTCTTGGTCAAACCCTTACCTTTCAACAAAACCTTTATCTTTTTTTAACTAAACTTTTTTTTTTGGGCAAAACCTTTATCTTTTCATGGTTAAACCTTTATTCTTAGCAAAAAAAATTTATTCCTTTGTTATACATTTACCTTTCAACAAAACCTCTATCTTTTCCTACTTAAACCTTTACATATTGGCAAAATTTTTATAATTTTTGGGGTAAACCTTTACTTTTTAATGAAACCTTTTTATTTATTAGCTAAACCTCTATCTTTTCATGGTTAAACCTACTACATATTGGCAAAACATCTAAACTTCTTGGCTAAACATATACTTCTTGACAAAACCTTTATCTATCCCTAGTTAAATTTCTATCTCTTGACAAAACCTCTTTATTTCTTTGATAAACCTTTACCTTTTTGCAAAACTACAAAATTTGTTGAGAAGTAAAAGTTTATTAACAAAGTAGAGAGGTTTTTTCAAGAAGTAAAATTTCAACTAGTCACCTATATGGTGGGCAATGCATAATGCTTATTGATTCAAACTAAGCGAACACATGAAAGAACCAAGGGAGGAAACAAGAAGAAACCAAGTGAAACCACGAAACACTACAAGATGAAACCAAAAGAGAATCAAGAGAGAATCCAAGAGGAAACTAAGGAAAACCAAGTGAGAACCAAAAGGAATGTTGAGAAGAAACCGAGTAGAACTAAAAGAGAACAAAAAGGAAATTTGAAAAGAGAATGTGAAAGGAAACCAAACAACACTATGAGATGAAACCAAGTGAAGTCAAAAAATAACAAAGAGAGAAACAAGAGCAAAACCAACAAAACCAAGAGGAAATCACAAGAGAGACCCAAGAGAGAAGTTGAAAGGAAACCAAACACCACTATGAGATGAAACCAAAGAAAGTCAAAAGAGAACTATGGGAGAAACTAAAAAAAACCAAGGAAAAACCAAAAAACACAACAAGGTGAAACCAAGAAATAATGAAAAGAGGAAATCAAGAAAAATGTTGAGAGGAAATTAATCAAAACCAGCAAAACATTATGCCAAAATGTGACTTTCATGACTAAGATAGCTTGTGACTACTATCCTAGTGTAATCATGTAGTTGTAATGCATCTTGAGTTGCTCCCATTTTTACAACTATGGTCAAAATTATGACTACATAATTGTAAACATGACTATAGATATTTATGGTTATAATTATGACTAATGAGTAATATAATCATGTGCATTTAGAGTTGATCTTATTTATTGGGCACCTTTGTGAAAATTAATACATTGCCATGCATGTGTCATTGATGTAAATGAGGTCTTAAATTATTCTAATTCTTGTGGACTAGTTACATAAATATGCCTTTCAAACTTCTTCCACTAATACATGTAAACAAATTTATTTTAATTTGAATAATTTATTTTAATTGAGATTAACATAATTTAACCTACTCTAACCCACTTTAGCATAATTTTGTTTAATGTAGTTTAGCTTAATTTAGCTTAATATAATTCAATTTTTAAAATTTACCTTAGTTTAGCTTAGTTTAACATAATTTAATTTTAGTAGCTTAATTTAGCCTAGTTGAATTAAATTTAGCCAAAATTAACCAATTTTAGACTAAATGATTTCATTTAGCCAAGTTTAGCTTAAGAAGTTTTATTGAATATATTTTATTTTAATTTATCCTAGTTTAACTTAAGAAACCAAATTGCACGTATTTTTATCCTATTTTTATCATGTTTAACCAAGTTTAACTTAAATAATCAAATTTATCCACATTTAGCCATGTGTAGCCTTAAATCCCTAATTTAACCAAATTAATTTTATTTTAGTCTAAATAGTTGATTTAGTTGATTTTTTTCAATTTTAACATAATTCACAATTAGGTTTAGCCTAGTTTAGCTTAAGTAGGCTTAGGTTACTTAGGTTTAACCTAAAAAAACCTAGTTAGTGTAGGTCAACTTAGGCTAGCTAGTTGTTAGGTACTTTAGGTGGTTAGGTCAAACTAGGTTAATTTAGTATTTAAAGTTTGGTGATAATTAAATTTGTTACAAAAAAATTATATTGCAATGGTTAAGGATTTAAACCCTCAAAGTGAAGGTGAGGGGTTGGAGTCCTCTTGCTTACAACCTAAATACAACCTAGCATTAGAATAAAAGTGGCAATTTGCAATTGGTCCTTGCAATTAATTTTTAGTTGCACTTGTAACAAATTTTATGACTAAAATCCCATTAGTTGCATTGAACATGGGTTGGGTTAGTGAGTCTATTTGAAATTAAATGGTGAACACCATGGCATGAGTTCTTGGTAGAATTTTGCAATACTTGGAAAACAAAAAAAGAATAAACAATTTATGTTCAAATTGGGGATAAAGTAATTATTCTGGACAAGCATATCGTTACAAATGTGTTTAAAATTTCCAACTTAGGTTGGAAAAAGAAAAAATAGGCTAACAAGCAAACTATAGAAGTTATGTTTCAAAGCATTGCTTTGCTAGGAGCTTACATAATAGAATAGTGGAATGTTTGTAAGATAAAATCACCTTATGATGTTTTTTTTCCTGCATTAATTCAAATAATATACTAGAGGATAAAGTCTATTATTTTAATAACAAGAATGTTATATCCACGATGATGGCAAATAAGGGAAAATCTATAAATTAGGTTGATACATTGTTTAAACAATTGCACATAAAATTGGTTAAATGGACAATAGTTAAGACCAAGATGTTCAAGGGTACAATTAAGTTTGATGACAAAAAATATGTATGCCATTCTACATTGATGATTAAAATGTTGAAGCAATTTTTTTTTGAAGAAAAATTCATAGGTGCCAATAGTGTTAAAACTTGTCAAAACACAATAACTTTTAACATCCAAGCCAAGTTTTTTATAATTGATGGAAAATTTGTAGAAAAATAAACGCCGTTTGAAATCATCAAGTAGATTTTTAAAGTTAAATCTATAACTATAAAAACACAAACAAAGGGCCAAAGCCACACATTATATTAAAATCTGATGAAAAGGAAGATGAAAAAAATCTTTTGGCCTTCAAGAGAACATGACACATGAGAGGATCTTTGCATCAAGCTCTAGTGGTAATAGCCACAATTATTGTTTTAAAGCAATAATAGCCTCAAGAAGTTTCAAGAAGACCAAAGTCATTATAATTTGCTCCCATAACATATTTACTACCAAACCTAAGATAGATTTTCCAAGACCTAATGGACAATATTCATCACAACTTGAATTTATAGTGGAACCACAAAAGGAAGAGAGGAAACAATTTCCATTTCCAAAAGCAGAACTTGTTGGGTGGCCCCCACCTAGGTCACAATCTTTAATACCACAACAAGTGTACATTTAAATTATGAAAATCACACAATATAGGAGGATAGGCCATCATCATTAGAATGTTTCTATGAAACATGAGCTCAATATGGAACCTTTAAAAATGTTATACCATTTGTAGAAACATTTAGATGAGGTATTCCTATTTTTTAGACCCATAGACTCTTGGATCTTTGAGTTAGGAAGTGGAAGAGCATTTGAAGGTAGCTAGAATGTTCCAACATGTGGCACATTATAGCAAAAACATGGAAAAGGTGATGATTAAACTATCATGATTCAAGTTACATCGAGTAAAACATGAAGCAAAGAAGTTGGACTTGGAAAAACAACTTTAGTTTGTTGTACAAGAGTTGGAATATTTGAAACAATAGATTATGTCTCACAAAGTTCACACAAAAAACTATTGCAAATTAAGGAATAACAATTGAACAAACTACAAATTGAATTCTTTCAGTTGAATTAGAGGAAGCACATTGTGGAATAATAGTTAAAATTTATGGACAAGATAAAGGTGGGGAGAGATATGTTGAAACAAAATCAAGAAGAGGATCAAAATTATTGGGCCTTGAAGAAACAAATAAATGTTTTTGAAGTTCAATCTACAACTTTATAAAAAGATTAAAATAGTTTGGAAACAAAGATTTTACAACTCAAATAGGATATTTAGATTGTTGTACATTAGATGTGTTGTTTACAAAAGAATAAACTCAAGCTACCTATAACAGGACAATCCAGTCACTTCAACATGATGCCAAGCATATATAGACAACTATGGACAAGCTAATAAACATGGAACCATACTCTTCAAAGCATATACTTTGGGAGTATGACAACTTGCTGATGCAAAACATTATCCTTAGGACTAAAACACAAGTCCATGGACTTAGGTGCATAAGATATTGATGTCTACTAGAATTTAGTGCATGATATTTTTGTAGAAGGTGTATAAGGTTTGTTTGATGAACATAAAGCAAATGAAGCTAGGTACCAAAAGAAACTCAAAGCATACATGGAACCTTAAATCTAGACTTTGTCTATGTATCTCATTTTATAATCCCTAGAAGATAACTTTGCAAAATCAAACAAAAAATAATATTAGGCAAGTCCAAATGGGGAGACACTAGAGGTACAATAAAGGGAGCTTGAAGAAATTAAAGGAGGTGATGTAATGGACGATGATTTTATAGAGTAAGAAGACATACAGACAATGGAACAAACTACATATGTATCCATAGAAGCTTAGGATCAATTGTAGCAACAAGAATTAAAAGCTACATTATTACGTATAACACAAACTACATATATATCAATCTACATCTTATCTTATAACCATTACAACAAAGGTCACACCTTTACAAAAATGAAATAATGGCCATACAAAAACTAGGGTTGTCATTATGTCCATGCATCCATCATGACATGATGGATGTAGATTCAACCTTGCGTCACATCAATATAGGGTCAACCTATGTCAATTTAAGGTCAACCTAGGTCAATACGAGCTTGGGCTGCCCAAAAAAAAGTTAGGGGGATTTGAAAATCACATCATTTGATCACCCTAAACCTTGTGGCAACTAAAAATTTTCTTACTAGTGATTGAATTTTTTTTCGGGTGGCAACTGAATGTTTTTCAAACAATGATTGAATTTTTTGAGCAAGAATTCAAATTATCCAATTACTAAATCAATGGTGGAGATTAAACCTTGGTATATTAGATGGTTAATTTTTTTGAAAGGTGAGTATATGTTTTTCAAGAACTATTTGAAATATTTAATTACTATAGTTGGCAATCAAAAAAATTCAATCACTTACTTTAGTGATCAAAGGCAACTGAAAATTGACAACTAAAATTTCTTAAGCCTTGATAAAAAAATTTCAAGTACTAGATCAATTGCCACTGTCAATTTCACAATTATAATTTTTTAGTTAGATCCCAAATTTTTTTGAGACAAACCAAAAAAATTTGGTCATTGACTATGGTCATCAAAAGTTGGCTATCAAAAAAAATTGGTTACGTATGTTAGTGATAGGAAAATTGAAAATTCAATCACTAGTCTTGTGGTGACCGAATCTATTTTTGATTGACATACATAATGGGGACAACCTAGGTGTAATGAATTTTTTTCTTGCATTAGTCCTTACAAATGCAACTAACACATCAAGATGGACAGTATTGTGATGTTTGATGTAAAATGGCCACACCATGTTGGTTTTGATAACCCTAACAAAAACCATTGAAGAAGTACAATAGGAATTGCACTAATAAATACCATAAATTTAGCCTAAGACTAAGGGGTTATCTATAACAATGTAGAGCAATCCATAGTAGCTTGGGGTGTGAATAATGAATATGAGGATAAAATAGTGACTTATGAAGAACACTTGGTCCATTCAAAACATTTAAAATGATTTTGTAGCTATTTTTTGATGTTGTAGTTTTGTACTTTATAGTTCATAAGATTTTGAAAACAAAATCCAAAGTAGTGAGGGGGGGGTAATGTTAACAATAGACCTATGCTATCACTATAGGACATAGTAGGTAGATGTGAATTGTCATTGTAGTATTGAGTGGTCAAATGTGTGTTGCCACCATAGGGCAAAAGGAGGTTGAGTTGATTATGATTGAATAGTAGACAATTTGAATTAGTTTTCATGGTGGGGAAATTAGGAATGACATTGACTTTTTTAAAAATTTGGAGCATTACTTGTTTTAGTAATTTTTATAAAAGCTTAGGTTAAAGTAAGAGAAGATACTTAATGGAGAACAATAATTTTATTCAAATTGTATTATGTTTTTATTTCTTTTTATTTTTTCAATTCCATATTGCTTTGAAGTTAGTTTTCAGTTCATTATAGATTTGATATTGGTTAAAATATGGATTCTAGAGTGTTTTATTTGTTTTAATTCTCTAATTTTTATAGTTTTTTATTATTACAAACTTTGAATGTTTGAATAATGATTTGTTAAAGTACAAAATCAAGGATTAGAACAATAAAATAAGTTTAAAACCTACCATTACTTTAAGAATAAACTTTTTTTTTTAATTTGGACAAATATCAATAAAATATGAAATATTGAAGTTGATGTTTGTGCAATGTTTAAAATTCAAATATGGCTAAATAAAATTCATCCTACTATATTTTCACCTCAAATGGGGTGGTTTGATAACAAAGGTGTTGATATCCATCCTTGGGCTCTTTAAGTGACATAGTTGTGATCAACCATGGTATGTTGATCATATATACTTTACATAGTTAGGCTATTTAACCTAAGTGTTTATTTAGGCTCGCTTAAGTACCTAGACTAGGTGGCTTACCTAGTTACTTAAATTATGTTTTTAGCTTAACCTAGGTAATGACACGTGTCAACAATTAATAATATGAGAATTTATGAAATTACAAATAATATGAATTATTATGTTGCATTATTTTTATAAATATAAATAATTTATTTAATATATGTGTTTGAAAAAATTATACTAAATCATTTAAATCTAATTGATTTTTTTAATGTTGTCCAATATTTTATATAGTTGTATATGTAGTCACATAGTCTTATGATAAGTCAATACATGGATGAAAAATCCCTATAGTTGTAAGCAATATGCAACTATTAATGTGACTCTACATGTTGCATGGAATTTTTGCAATCAGTCCACTTACCACTTGTCCAAGGCAAAGTGCAGGGTTTGCAATCACATGTGTTCATTACAATTAAAGTTTTTTATTTTTTGTAAATTAAGTTGTCATCATTTATTTCTAAATTTCTTCTAAAGATTTTCACATTTCAACCATTTGAAAATATTTCATCCTACTTGTATGTTCTACAATAATTTGTAATTGTTAAATGACCTATAACATGAATAAAACATTGATATTGGTAACATTTTGTCATCATTTTGATTTCATTTTCAAATATAAATCTCTTGCATACTAATAAGAGAGATGAAATAATGGGAATAAATGATAATGAAAAATACAAATTTAAGGAATATAACTTTGCTTATACATTTTTGTGAAGAAACAACTTTGTATTTGTTTTTTATTTAAATTGTAAAAATTTATGTTGCTTATTACATATTAAAAAAATTAAGTACAAAACAATTCACATAATAGATTATGTGTTTATAATGAAGGTTGGAAATAGGAATTGTGAATTTTAAAAATACACATTTTTTAGAGAGATGTAATCATTAACTTTTGTTGGACACTTATTTAGTAATAAAATGACATATTTGTAACTTCACACCATAAATAATTTGGAATGCCATTTTCTAAACACATGCTTCAACATTTTATAAAATTGAATGATTTTTTTGCTTACCAACATCATTATGAATTGGTGACCTAGCTTGTGTGAATTGATGTCTAATTCCATTCTTTCACAACAAATGTTAAATTCCATTTGAAACAAAATTTCCTCCACAATTGGTTCAAAAAAATAATAATTATATATATATTCCCGATCTCACTTTTGAACTTTTTATGAAACTTTTTAAATTTGTTGAATGTTTGAAAATTTTAATTAATAAAATAGACTTAGGTTTTTGTTGAAGAATCATTAATAAAAGTTTTAAAATACTAATGATGGTTGAAAGATTTTACTTTTAGTAGACGACAAACATCTGAATGAATGAGCTCCAACTTTGACGTCTTGTTATTTGTCCGTTTGAATAATATTCATATAAAGTAGGATAGTTCAAATGGCCAAATTTCCAATGCCACAAACATGAATCATCTTGTTTTTTTACAATAAAAACACATGTTGATTATTAAAAAAAAATTTCCTTTGCATGTTTAATTTGTAAAGACTACTCCTTTTTCCACAAAATGTAATGCCTATAATCTTCCATAAATTGTTTTGCACAATTTAACAATTTTTCCTTTCAAATATTAAGTAATTTTCATCTGAAAATTGTTTAATCAATAATCAGTTCTTGATTAGATTTAACACATAAAGAATACTAGTTTTTATTTCTCCATGCTACATATGTAGTGATGTAAGACTCTTGCCTTTTACAACACAATCCTTTCCACTTGCAACTTACACTTTGGCCTTGCTGCCTATCTCAATGAGTGCACCTATTTTCCTCTTATTACTTTTGACATGATGACTAGCACTTGAATTGTAATACTAGTTAGACTTATCAATATTGTTTTTAATGGTAACTAGAAACACTTCGAATATTTATGTAGTTGATTCTTCTTTAGAACCTTTATTGTTAATATTGAATTCTTTGTTACTATCATCTACATTATTCACAAATTTCTTTTTAGAGCTAAAGATATCTTTTCCATCTAGTTTCATCTTTTTGTATTGGTAGTTTGATGATAACTCCAGGTACAGTTTCTTGGCCTCCTTTCAATCTTTCATCTAGTGACTGTGTTGCAGCTATGGTTGCTGGTAAATTCCAAGTGATTGATATCATTCTTGTAATTGAACCTTGACCTGCTTGTTTATTAGGACATGCTCCATGTTTATAGACAATCCTTAACAAAACATGAAGTTTGTGTGCTCTGATTTCCAAGCAAGTTGGAAAATCTTTTACCAGATACTAGCTGT
>Ga0209208_10005564_pt1 | contig 17538 bp, 18 predicted proteins | sample S1TSphfallax_3_FD_187694 | JGI IMG/M metagenome (GOLD analysis project Ga0209208, IMG submission 187694) | Host-associated microbial communities from peat moss isolated from Minnesota, USA - S1T2_Fd - Sphagnum fallax MG (SPAdes) (version 2) | ecosystem: Host-associated > Plants > Peat moss >... | reverse complement strand
TGGCGATTCGGACCTTGTCCTTATATTGCTCCGCGATCTCATCGAGGATCGGCGCGATCATCTTGCACGGGCCGCACCACTCGGCCCAGAAATCGAGCAATACGGGGCGGTCGGACTTCAGAACGTCCTTGTCGAAATTGGCGTCGCTGGTATGGACGATACTAGGGTTACTCACTGCGGACAGGCCTCCTTTTGGAGATGGATACGGGTGTGGACGGGTGCGGTTGAGGGAGAAATGCGCTTTTAGCTCGCGCGAAGTGACGATGCGCGGCCGTTCGGGCACAATACAGCGGCTTTAGCGGTGTTGATTACCTTAACAAGGGTACCGGTGATACGGTTGACGGGAGCGGATGGTCCGACTCCGAATTGACGGTATTGTTAACCGGTCGCCCATCATTTTGCAAGTTTCTGCGGTTCGCAAAGAGAAAATGTCAGACGCCCATCTCAGTCAGCTCACGTTCGATTCCCTCCAAATTCCGGATTCCTTGAAGCGGGGTATCGCCGAACTGGGCTTTACGCGCTGCACGCCGATCCAGGCGCAAACGCTGCCGGAGGCGCTGGCCGGGCACGATGTGGCGGGCCAGGCGCAGACGGGCACGGGCAAGACCGCGGCCTTCCTGGTCGCCCTGTTCAACCGGCTGTTGACGGAGGCGCCGCCGGACCGGCGGCCGCAAAATGCGCCGCGCGCGATCGTGATCGCGCCGACGCGCGAATTGGCCGTGCAGATCCATTCGGACGCGGAAGGCATCGGCAAGTACACCGGGCTCAAGCTCGCGATCGTCTTCGGCGGCGTCGATTACGAAAAACAGCGGCGCGTGCTCGAGGAAGGCGTCGATGTCCTGATCGGCACGCCGGGCCGCATCATCGACTATTTCAAGCAGGGCGTGTTCGACCTGCGCCACGTGCAGGTCGCCGTGATGGACGAGGCGGATCGCATGTTCGATCTGGGTTTCATCAAGGACATCCGTTTCATCCTGCGGCGCCTGCCCCACCCGACGCTGCGACTCACGATGCTGTTCTCGGCGACGCTTTCGCACCGCGTGCTGGAACTCGCCTACGAACACATGAACAACCCGAGTCTGATCCGCATCGAGCCGGACAAGATGACGGTCGACCGCGTGCGCCAGGTCCTTTATTTTCCTTCGACCGAGGAGAAGATTCCGCTGCTCATCGGCCTGCTGCGACGTATCGACGCCGCGCGCACGATGGTGTTCGTCAACACCAGGCGCATCGCGGAAGTCCTCGAGCGCACGTTGACGGCGAACGGCTTCGTCGCGCAGGCGCTGTCAGGCGACGTGCCGCAAAACAAGCGTTTGAAAATGATGCGCGATTTCCACAGCGGCAACGTCGCGGTCTTGATCGCCACCGACGTCGCCTCGCGCGGGCTGCACATTCCCGACGTCAGCCACGTGTTCAATTTCGACCTGCCGAACGATGCCGAGGACTACGTTCATCGCATCGGCCGCACGGCGCGCGCGGGCGCCGAGGGCGACGCGCTGAGCTTCGGCTGCGAGGAATATGCGATCTCGCTGCCCGACATCGAGCGCTATATCGGGCACCAGATCCCGCGCGCCTCGATCGCCCCGGAGGACCTGGCCGCCGTTACCGCGCCGCCGCCGGCCGAATGGCGTGAGCGAGCGCCGCGTCATCCGGTGCGCGGCGGCGGACGTCCCGGCGGCGGTCGCAGCGGGGGTCGATCTTCGGGTGGCGGCGGCCGCTCCGGGGCCCCGAGGCCGACGCAACGCCCGGTCAGCCGCGGGCCCGCGGCGACTGCGGCGCCCGTCGCTGCTGCGGGAGGGGGTGCGACGCCGGGCGGCGGCGAAGCAGCCTCCGGCGAGACGCCGCGCCGACGCAGACGGCGGCGCGGCGGCGGCCGGGGACCGAACGGGGGCACCCCGACGGGGGCCGGGGGCCCGGCGACTTAAGGAGCCTTCAGGCCAGCAACTCCGCGACGCGGTCGACCGCGAGGAAACCCGCGACCTCGTGCGGCGGTCGCCCGGAATCCGGTTGCCGCACGGCCCGCAGCCAGGCGATACCGTAGCGTCGCGCCGACTCGAGCACGGCGACGCTGTCATCGACGAACAGGGTTCGCGCCGGATCGAAGGGCTCCCGGACCCGAAAGCGCTCCCAAAATCGTGGATCCTCTTTCGGTACCGAAAACACGTGCGACGAGTGACTCGCGTCGAAATGCTCGGCCAGCGGCACGTGGCTGGTCTTGATCGCCAGCGTCTCCGGATGGGAGTTCGTGACGAGCACCCGACGCTTTCCGCTGGCCGCGAGCCGGCGCAGGAACTGCTCGGCACCGGGCAGGAATCGCACCTCGTGGCGCACCTCGCGCTTCAGCGCGGCGATATCGAGTTGCAGTTCACGCGACCAATAGTCGAGGCAGTACCAATTCATCGTGCCCGTGACGGCACGAAACCTCGGTTCCAAGGCCTCCCAGGCGCCGGCGGGATCGAGGCCCCGCAGGCGGGCGTAGTGCGCGGGGACATGCTCGCGCCAGAACCAATTATCGAAGCGCAAATCGAGCAGCGTGCCATCCATGTCGAGCAGCACGGTATCGATGGCCGACCAGTCGACCGCGGCGCGAGGTTCCATCCCTTGTATGATAGCAAGCGATGCAAGATCTCGAATCCCTCGCTGCCGCGCTGCTCCCGCTGACCCTGCGGGCCGGCGAGGCGGTCATGCGCGTTTACGAGGGCGATTTCGCCGTCGAACGCAAGAGCGACGATTCGCCGCTGACCCTCGCCGATCTCGAGTCGCAGCGCGTGATCCTGGAGGGCCTCGCGCGACTGACGCCCGGGGTTCCCGTGTTATCCGAGGAATCGGCGCAGGCGCCTTGGAGCGAGCGGCGTTCCTGGCACGAATTGTGGGTCGTGGACCCGCTCGACGGCACGCGGGAATTCGTCAAGCGGAACGGCGAGTTCACGATCAATATCGCTCTGGTGGTCGACCATGAGCCTCTGCTCGGAGTGGTCAGCGCTCCGGCGATCGGTCTCCTTTATTGGGGTGCCGCCGGCGTCGGGGCCTTCCGTCGCAAACCCGGCGAGTCGCAGACGCGGATCGCCATTTCGACCCCGGCGCAGCCGCTGCGGGTCGTCGGCAGCCGCTCCCATGGGAGCCCGGAGACCGAAGCGTATCTCGCGCGCCTCGATCGGCACGTGCAGACCAGCGTGGGCAGTTCCCTCAAATTCTGCCTGGTCGCCGAGGGCAGCGCGGATCTCTACCCGCGCTTCGGCCCGACTTGCGAGTGGGACACCGCGGCCGGGCAGGCGGTGCTCGAATCGGCCGGCGGACACGTGACGCGTCTCGACGGACACCGCCTCACCTACAATCGGCGCGACACCCTGGTGAACGGAAACTTTCTGGCCTTTGGCCATGCGAGCGTCCTGCCCCAGGAGCCCCGGCAGGGCTCCGCGTGTTGAACCCGCTGCTCAGGCGTTGCCGACGGGTTCGCAGAGCTGCAAGGTGGCGTCCAGCAACGTGGGGATGTCGAACACCACCTCGTCCGCCGCCACGGTCAAACGCGCGACACCCGCCGCCGCGATCAGCGCCGCGGGAACATGGATCTGATCGCGGCGCCGCGGCGTGGTCCATGTGCTGACCCGAGCGTCGCCGAAAGCCCGATTGAGCGCGGTCCAGCGCAGCTGAGCGGCCCGCGCGACCGGGGTGTCTCCGCCCCATTGACGGCGCGCAACGCGCGAGGAATTGGCCGAATCCGCGGCGAGCAGGGGGCTGGTCATCAAGGCATGAACGTACTGGACCATCTCCTCCGGATCGACCCGGACCGCCAAATTCGATTCGATTTCGGTGTTCATGGATCTCACTATGGGGCGTGTTGCGAGAAAAACCAGACCAAAACCCGGGCCCTGGCTGCCGCGACCCTGCGTCCCCACCCATTTGCGATGCGGTAGCGGTAAGCTTCGCGCCATGAATGACGATCTGTTCTGGCTGATCGTGGTCGCGGGCCTGCTCGCCGGATTTTACAAAATCTGGCAATGGGCGATGGATGCCCGGGAAACGGCCAATCGAATCGCACGGGAAACCTGCTCCCGCGCGGTCGTCCAACTGTTGGACGACACCGTGGCCTTCGCCGGCTTTCGGCTGCGTCGGGATCCGGAAGGCCGTCGCCAGCTGTTGCGGACTTACACGTTCGACTACACCGGAGACGGAATTGCCCGCTCCCAGGGCTTCATCGTCCTCTCGCGCGGGCGGCTCGAGGCGGTCGGCCTTGCGGGCGGGACGTCGTGAGCGCCGAACCGAGCATCGACCTGCACACGCATTCCAATTGTTCGGACGGCTCGCTGACGCCGGCCGAACTCGTTTCGCGCGCCGCCGCGGCCGACATCGACGTCCTCGCCTTGACCGATCACGATACGATTGCCGGGCTCACCGACGCCGCGGCACGCGCGGACGAACTCGGCTTGCGCCTGGTCACGGGCGTGGAGATTTCGGCCGGCTGGCACGCGCAGGCGATCCACGTGCTGGGGCTGTGGATCGATCCGGCAAACCCGGCGCTGCGACGCGCACTCGCCGCCCAGGCGGAGCTGCGCAGCCTGCGCATGCGGCGCATTTGTGCCCGACTCTCCGCCGTGGGGCTGCCCGGCGAGCGCTTGCTCGCGGCCGTCGAGGCGAATCCGGGACTGCCGACGCGTTCGCACCTCGCCGCGGCCCTGGTCGCCGAGGGCATCGTGAGCCGCACGGACGAAGCTTTCCGCAAATACCTGCGCCGTGGCCGCGCGGCGCACATCGCCGCCGAGTGGCCCGCGCTCGCCACCGTGGTCGGCTGGATACGTGAGGCGGGCGGGATTGCCTCTCTGGCGCATCCCGCGCGCTACGCCATCTCCGCGGGGGCGCGCCGCCAGTTGCTCGCGGAATTCGCGGCCGCCGGCGGAACGGCGATCGAGGTGGTCACCGGCGCCAATGCCGCGCATCACGTCGAGGCCTGCGCGCAGTGGGCGATCAAGTCGGGTTTCACCGCGAGCGTGGGCTCGGACTTCCATCATCCGCAACACGCTTGGAATCCCTTGGGCCGGTTGGCTAAGCTACCGCCTGGCGTCACCCCCGTATGGCGCAGCCATGGCCTCTAGAACCAGAAAAGCAGTGACACCGTGAGCGACGAAGAGAGCAACGTCAATACCGATTTGTTCAAGAACATCGAGCGATTGCGCCAGTTGCGCATCGAGCATCGCGACCTCGACGACATCATTTCGCGCCTCACGCTCGACTTCAAGGTGGACGAGCTGCAAATGAAGCGCCTGAAGAAGCGCAAGCTGATGCTCAAGGATCAAATCACACGCCTCGAGAGCCAGCTGATTCCGGACCTGAACGCCTGATGGATGCCTGGACGCGGATCGAACGGTGGTCCTCGGCCCTGTTCACGCGCGACGTCCTGACCGAACTGGTGATCGTGGCGCTCTGCCTGCTCGCGGGTTGGCTGCTGGCCGGCGCGTTGCGCCGGCGCCCGCGTCGCCGGCGCTTGCCGGCGCCGGTCGACCTGACGCGGCGGCATTTCGCCGTGCACGGCGCCCTCGTCATCGCGCCCGTGCTCCTGTCGGCCGGGCTCGTGCTGCTCGCGCGCAGCCTGCTGCAGAGCCTGCCCATGGACGTCGAGCTGCTCGACGTCGCCCTGCGGCTGATGATCTATTACGCGCTCGTGCGCTTCGCGGTGTTCGCGTTCGCCGCGACGCTCAGCGACAAGTCATGGATGCAGCTCTGGGAGACCCGCGCGACTCTCCTGATCTGGTTCGGGCTGGCCGCCAATCACCTCGGCTGGTTGGACCCCATCATCGCGACGCTGGAATCCGTCGGCGTCGCCGCCGGGGAACGGCGGATCACGCTCTGGTCGGTGCTGAAGCTGCTGTTCATCCTGACCGCGTTCGTGCTCGCCGCGGCGTGGATCAGCCGCTGGATCGAGCATCGCATGAAAAAGGTGTCGACGCTCGCGCCGTCGACGCGGATCGGCGTCGCGAAGTTCGCCAACGCGTTTCTGATCGGCCTGAGCGTGCTGCTCGGCCTCGATGCCGCGGGCGTCGATCTGACGGCGCTGACGGTGCTGACCGGAGCCATCGGCCTCGGCCTGGGATTCGGCCTGCAGTCGATCGCCGCCAACTTCGTGAGCGGCTTCGTGCTGCTGATGGACCGGTCGATCAAGCCCGGCGACGTGATCAGTTTCTCCGGCCAAAGCGGCACGAGCACGGAGAACTTCGGCTGGGTGCACGAATTGCGGGGCCGGTACGTCGTCGTGCGCGATCGCGACGGGATCGAGACCCTGGTGCCGAACCAGCAGCTGATTTCCAATCCGGTGATCAACTGGAGCTACACCGATCCGCGCATTCGCCTGAAGCTGCCGATCCGCATCAGCTACCGCGACGATCCGGAGCTGGCGCTCAAACTCCTCGTGCAGGCATGTGACGGTCAGGTGCGGGTGCTGCGCGATCCGGCGCCGGCCTCACGGCTCATGCATTTCGGCGACAGCGGGATCGAACTCGAGCTGCGCTTCTGGATTTCCGATCCGCAGGAAGGCGTCAACAACGTGCGTTCGGAGGTGAACCGGACGATCTGGCGGCTGTTCAAGGAGCACCAGGTCACGATGCCGATCGCGCAGCGCGAAGTTCACGTGCATTCGGCGCCGCCCCCTGCGCCGGGATGGTCGGATTGATCGCGCGGCCATGCCGATGAATATTGCCCAGGGCTTCGTGGTCCCCGAGGAAGATCTCGAGTGGAAATTCATGCGCGCTTCGGGCCCCGGCGGCCAGAACGTCAACAAGGTCTCGAGCGCCGTCCAGCTGCGCTTCCTGCTGGCCCGGAACACGACGCTGCCGGCGCCGGTCAAGAACCGCCTGCGCCGGCTCGCGGGGCAGCGCCTCAACGAGGACGGCAGCATCCTGATCGTCGCCCGCAGCGAGCGCAGTCAGGAGCAAAACCGCCGCGAGGCCCTCGGCCGCCTGGAGGCGCTGATCGGTGCGGCGATGATCGCCCCGAAGATCCGCAAGAAGACCCGGCCGACGCGCGCCTCGCAGGAAAGACGCATCGAGACGAAGAAGCAGCGCGGCGACACCAAGCGTGGTCGGCGCGGCTCCTGGGACTGACCGACGTCCGTCCGGGTGTTCCGGTGCTCAGCCCAGGGTCACCTGCAGGATGCTGTTGCGGATCTGTTCCGAAAGAACCAGTTGCGCGTCCGCGCCGACGCCGAGCATCGGCTCGCCATAGGACAGCTTCTCGTCCGCCGCGATGTGCACGACGCCGCGCCGCCGCAGCAGCTCGATGAAATTACGAAACAGACTCTTGTCGAAGAATTCGGGCGAATTGAGGCCGTACAGCAGCGACATCCGCTGGGCCATGAGGTAGCAGCGCTCCTCGAGTGCCTGCGCTCCGATCGTGCCGCTGCCCGCCTGCAGCAGCAGCGCGACGACCAGGTAGTATCGTTCGATCGTCTGAATGGTGGCCGCGGCCAGCAGCGACAGTCGCAGGGACTCGAGCTGGGTCGCGGGGGGCCGTCGCCATTCGCTGCGGTCCGCATTCACGGTGAGCAGCCGCAGGCGCCCGAACGTGTCGAGCAGCCGGTCGACGACGCCGGGAACCTCGGCTTCGCTCCAGCGAAGATGCAGCTCGGCGCAGATGTACGGATAGACGCGCCAGACGAGCCGCTGAATGTCGACCGTTCGCATGCTGGCATTGCTCGTGAAACAGCAGGCGAGCAGCGAGGGCAGCGCGAACAGGTGCAGGATGTTGTTGCGGTAATAGGTGGTGAGAACGGCATTGTCGGCGGTCATGCGCAGGATGTCCCCGAGCGGATGGCTCTGTCGTTCGAGCAGCCCCATGCCCTCCACGTAGCGGATGATCGCCTCGCCGCCGAGCTCCGGTCGCGTGACCAGGGGCGAATACGGCGCCTCGCGCAGCAGATCGAGATACAGATCCATTTGCGCGGCGAGATCGGTTTCCGGAATCGCCTGATTGGGGGTCGCGAGCACCGCCATCGCGACGAGATTCACCGGCGTGACCGCAGCCGCGGAGTTGATGCCCGCGACGATGTCGCTCGCGAGCGCGTCGATCGCCGGCTTGATCCAGGGCGCGCCCGCCTCCTCCTCGCCGGCGACCTCGCGACGCCAGTCGGCGGCGTGCCGCTGCAGCAAGGCATCGAGCGCGATGGGCTCGCCGAAGTTCACGTGCACCTTGCCGAACCGGCGACGCAGCGCGGGCAGCGTTCGCAGCAGCCCGAAGATGCTCTCCTTTTTCTTCGGTCTGCCCGAGAGCTCTCCGATATAGGTGCGAGCCTCGACGATCCGTTCATACCCGAAATAGACGGGCATGAAGACGACCGGGCGGGCCGGATCACGCAGGTAGCTGCGCACCGTCATCGACAACATCCCGGTTCGCGGCTCGAGGAGCCGGCCCGTGCGGCTGCGCCCCCCCTCGATGAAATATTCGAGACTGTGGCCGCGCGCCATCATCACGCTCAGGTAGCGGTTGAACACCGCGGCGTACAGCGCGTTGCCCTTGAACGAGCGGCGCAGGAAGAACGCCCCGCCCTTGCGCAGGAAGCGCCCGATCACGGGCATGTTCAAGTTCACGCCCGCGGCCACGTGCGGGATCGCGAAACCCTTGTGGTAGATCACGTATGACAGGAGCAGGTAGTCCATGTGGCTGCGGTGACAGGGCACGTAAATGATCTCCGCGCCGTCTCCGATGCCGCGCAAACGGTCGACGTTTTCGACCTCCACGCCGTCGTAGAGCTGATTCCACAGGCGCCCCAACGCGAGCGACATGAAGGTCACGAAGGTCTGTGAGTAGTTCGCGGCGATCTCGTCCGCATAGCGCTTCGCCGCGAGCAGCGCGGTGCGCCGGTTCTGGTTCTCGCCGCGCATCTCGAGGCGCACGGCCCGGCGCACGGCGTGCGTTTTCAGGACCTGTGCGACGATCGTGCGTCGATGCGAGAGATCCGGACCGATCGTCGACACGCGTTGCGCGGAGAGCATGGTGCGCAGCTGGCGGGCGACGCGCCGAGCGTCGCGCGCCGCCGTGATGCCCGAACCCCGGGGCTCGTGCAGAGCGTCGCGCAGACGCAGCGGCTCGCCGAATGACAGCAGCGTGTTGCGGCCGTTCATCACGACGGTCAGCAAGCGTCGGAAACGCCCGACGAATACCCAATTGTCCGTGAACAGCAAGCGCCACCAGCTGGCCTCCTTGTGGGCGGCGCGGCCCCAGAACACGATCACGGGGACGAGATCCACCTCGAACTCCGGATCGGCGAGCGCCGCGACGACGAGATCGGTAAGGTACGCGGGTGGACGCCGATCGGTCCGCAGCCCCAACAGGCCGATCCGCCGCTCGAGGGCGAAATACGCGCGATCCGCGCGCTTGCCCGCGACGAGCAGCCGGCGCGTGGGACGGGGCAAGCGCAGACGACCGCAGGCATCGCCCAGCACGGCGAGGTCCGCCTCGGCGTCGCTCTCGAGAACGTAGCAAACGGGCCGGGATCGCGCTGCGATGAGCGCGGCGGCATCGTCGGGTTTGATCGCCACCTTGACCCATGCCCCGAGCAGCTTGCGGACGACCCACTGCCGTGCGTGATCCAAAGCGAGGAGACTCGACATGGTGGCCGAAACCGTGATGCTGCGCCGGTGGGTCGAAGCCGTCAGTGTACAATCCGCCGCTACCAGTCGTCATCCGGAGTTCGCGCATGATTCGCATCGTCTCGCCGTTGCTCCTTTCGGCGTTGCTGCTCTCGGCCATGCTCCCCGGGGGGCGCGCGCAGGCCGCGGCTCCTCCCATCGACGCGGGCGCGGTCAACATCGATACCGCCGCGGACGTCTATGCGGCGGCGGCGGTGCGCGATCAGGTGAGCGCATCGCTGGCCGCGATGCCAACCAAGATCCGACAGATGTTCGCCGCCGATTCCGGGGCGGCCCTGACGGGCCCGCAGCTCGATGCGGTCAGCGCGGCGGCGAAGCGCGGCTTTCGTATCGCGGTGTTCGAGCCGCCGGCCCTGAGCGCCTTGGCCGGAAAACTGGATCCGGAGACCGTCAAGAAATCGCTCGCCTTTCTCGCCAGCGACGTGGGGCAACGCATGGTGGCCGCCGACGTCGCCCTCGCGCGCCTCGACGAGAAGGACGTCGACAAGGTCATGAGCGGGGAAATCAAGCTCTCCTCGACGCCCGAGCGGGATGCGTTGACGCGGAAACTGGAGGTTGAAACCGCCGCCACGGATTCCGCGGTCGAGGTGTACCTGCGCATCGGACGCGCGATTGCCGTCGGAACGGCAATCGGTTCGGGCATGGATCCGATTGCCGCCGGCGAGCGCGCGAGCAAGGCGACGACGAGCGCCGAGATACAAGAGCTGCGCAATAATTTGCAGGGGCCGCTGCTTCGCTACCTTGCCTATGGCTATCGCGATCTGTCGAACGCCGATCTCGAGCGTCTGTCGCAGTTCCTGAGCTCACCGGCCGGCAAGCGCTACGTCGCGGCCTACAATGCAGCGATGAGCGCGGGCTTCGACGCCATGAGTGAGCGATGCGGCGAACAGATCGGCGAGAGCTGGCGGGAGCTTGCGAATGCGCAGCTGCCGCCACCGGCCGATGCGCCGCCCGCGCTCGAGACGCCGTCCCCGGCTTCCCCCGCGCACTGAGCGCGGGCCCGGAAAAGGCCTGCGCCGCCGGGACCGTTTAACCGAGGGATTCGAGAAAGCGGCGAAACAAGGCCGCGATGTCATCGATGCGATCTTGCAGGCGGTGATCCGATTCCAGCACGGTGAGCGTCGCGCCTTGCTCGCGCGCCCACCGGATGCTGTTCTCGACGGGCACGATGCCATCGTTCCAGCCGTGGACCAGGGCGGCGGGACAGGCGATGTCGCGCGGTGTATGGGCCTCGTACCCCGGCATGTAGAAGGCAGGTGCGAGCAGGAACAGGCCGCGCACCGGCAGCGCCGAGGCCGCCGCGGCCGATACGTGGCCGCCCATGCTGGAACCGATCAACACCAGCGGACCTTGCAGCTGCGCGGCGACTGCACGCAGTTTCCCGACGCGCTCGCCCGGATCGTCGATGCCCTGATAATCGACGGATTCGACCGCGAGGTCGAGCGAGCGCGCGACCGCGGCGAGCGCAACGATCTTCGCTCCCCACGGGCCGCTCTCCTTGCCATGGGAAAATACACAGGTTTGAAAGGATCTCGACATGGCGCTTCAGCCTCGGCCCGAGGCGAGATCGCCGGCGAGCCGCTCGATCAAACTGGTATCGATCGGGCTGCAGTGTTGTCGCGTCAGCCGGTTGAGCGTCACCGTCGTGACCTTCGTGCCCGCGGGATCCTGTGTGAGCCGGTAGACGTGAAATTCGCCGTGTCGCTCCGCGGCGAGCCCCAGCAACAACTGGATGCCCCGCGACACGCCGGCGGCACCCGGGTTGATGCTCGAGTCGCAGATCACGAAATACGCGTCCTCGCGCGTCCGCCCCGCGAAGCCTCCTTCATCGTGCAGGCGGCCGAGAAACTTTCGGACCTCATTCTCGATCGCGGCCAGGGACTGCGCGGACGGAGGCGCGGTGGCCGCCCAGCGCGTGCCCGCGCTGACGCTCGCGAGCACGCAGAGCGCGAATCGGCGGGTCGCGAGGTATTTGCCGTCGGCCGCGCCGGAGCCGCTCGGGGTCAAGGTCCGCGCAGGCAGGGGTCTGCGCATCGCGGACCGCGCGGCATGCAGGGTGTTGACACCGAGCGCCGCGAGCTTGAGGCGTCGGTCCTCCGGCACGAGACAGCCCGGGCGATGTCCGGGGCGCAGCACGGGATCCTCGGGATCGGGCACGGCCCAGGCGGGCGCCGGTGGATCTAGGCGGGAGAGCAGGCCGGCGATCGCGCCCGAGGGAGCGAACGATTCGAAACGCCCCCGCAGTTTGTCGTGGGCCAGAATGCGCGGAAAATACATGCAGGCATCCTCGCTCGCGAAGCCCCAGGAGCGGGCGCCGTTCAGAGCATCGTCGGCGGTCTGCCATTCCCGCGGCGGATCGACGAGGAGCAGCGCCTGACGTGCGCGACAATAGCGCGCGGCGACGAGCAAGGTGCTGAAGCCCAGGTCCTGGTCCCGGGCAATCGGAGGTATCGTCAGGAAGCTGAAATGCTCGGCCGCATCGAGGGCAAACACCCCCGTACGCTCGCTCGCCGAGCCGATCAGATCGTAGTCGGTCAGCTGTGCGCCATCGTCACCGTCGCCGCTCGAGTAGACATAGCCGGTCGCGAACCCGGTGCCCGGATCGACGGTGCAATCGGGGCGCCGGGACGGCGTGCGCCCGGGCAGTCGCACCAGCGCAGATTGCGCGAGTACGGCGCCCACGTATCTCGGCGCATCGGCGCGCACCGAGAGCGCACGATAGGACTCCTGGTCCTCGATTCGCGGGTTGACCTGCGAGTGGACGCGCTGCAGAGTCAGGTTGAATTCGTCGGGATCGTCGAGGTTGTCGTAATCCACCGCCGCGCGCAGGAACTCCCGCGTACCGGGCCGCAGGGCTTGCAGCGTGAAGCGCTCGGCACCCGCGGTGAGGGTGAGAGTGGCGGCGCGCGCGCCGTTGACGACCCGAACGACGAGGGCTTCGCGACCGCCGTGGTCGAAGAACTGTTCGACGGCGTAGCCCAGCAGACTTGGTTGCCACAGGCCGCCGAACACCTGCTGGAACTCGGAGAAATTTCGGACGAGGGTGGGAGCGTTCGGAGGACCGCGCAAGGTGCGCCCGACGAAAGCCGTGCGGGCCGAACCCGAGCGTGCGAATGAGGTCTTCCCGCCCGGTTCTTCTTGGACCTGGATATCCAGGTTGCTCGTCATCGCCAATAGCTTCCCCTCGACGTCTCGCCCGAGAATCTAACACAACGGCGCGGGGCTGCCACCTCGAGGGAGCGGTGAACGTAGACCCTCAGTGCGCGAACAGCACGACATCGCGCCGCTTGAACACCGTGACCAGGACCATACCGGCGAGGAACCCGCCGATGTGGGCGCGAAATGCCACGCCGGCGCCCCCGCCCTGGACGGCGAAATCGCTGATCAGCTGCACGGCGATCCAGAGCAGCAGCAACAGCATCGCCGGAATGCGCAATGTCGTGAAGAAGAAGGGCAGTAAGACGAGCGTGAGCACCCTGGCACGGGGGAACAACATCAGGTAGGCGCCGAGAACGCCGGAGATGGCACCGCTCGCACCGATGATGGGATAGGCAGAGTGGGAGTTCTGCAGGCATTGGGCGAACAGGGCGAAGGAACCGCAGCTGACGTAGAAGCAGAAAAAACGCGGATGCCCCATGCCGTTCTCCACCTTGTTGCCGTACACCCAGAGGAAGAGCAGGTTACCGAGCAGATGTGCCCATCCGCCATGCAGGAACATCGACGTGAGGACCGTCGCGTAGGGAGGAACCCAGCGCAGATCGACAGGCAGCTGCGCATGGCCGCTCAAGACCGCCGGAATCGCTCCGAGAGCCGCGACGGCGCGACGACTCGCCGACGGATCGAGCGATTGCTGCCAGGCAAAGACAAGGCTGCAGGCGGCGATCAGGGCGATCGTGACCAGGGGACGAAGCGCGGCCGGCGAATCATCCTTGAGCGGAATCACCGGTTGGAGCCGGTCCGAGCATCGGGCTCCTCGGCCCGCTGCGCAGACCCGGCGCTCTCCTCGCGCCGACGCCGTTCGGCCTCGGCCTGCTCGGCCTCAGCCCTCTTGCGCGCAATCTCCTCGAGCATGACCTTGAGCCACTCTGTCGTCATCGTAGAAATTCCATCGTGGGGTCCGTTAAGGTTTGACGAACGCTTCGATCGTCCGGACGACGCGCGGATCGTAACCGCTGCGGGCAAGCGCAAACGTACGGCGCGCGAACGCCGCTCCGGTCGGTGTCCTGACGAGATCTCGATACAGGGGCACGACGAGGTCGGCCCGGCCGCCCGCGCGCAGGGTTTGGTCGAGGAGCGGAAATGCGGGCTGGTAGTCATTGCGAATCGCGAGGGCGAGCCAGCTGTTCCTCACGAGCGCATTCTTCGAATTGCCGAGATCGAAGGCCTTGTCCAACTCGGCAAGTTGCGCCGGGCTGAGCGGAGCGGACAAGCCGTCGAGGAAATAGACCCAGACGCGCGGTATCCAAGCGCGTGTCTCGAGCTTCTTCGCGGCGATTTGGCCTGCGCTCCACTGTGCGCGCGCCGCGTCGACCGCCGCGAGAGCGCCGGTCGTCGGCGTCACGGCATCGGCCGGCAAGCCCGGCGCGTGCAGCCACTCGTCCACTCGTGTCGCCGTCACGGTGCCGGGAAACCGCTCCAGCAGATTGCTGCTGAGATAGGCGAGGAATTGCTCGGTCGAAACGGTCTCCCAGGCAAAATGATCGAAATACCCGCGCAGGAATGCGTCGAAACGCTCCCGTCCGAAGCTCGTCTCCAACCAGACCAGGAACAGCGCGCCCTTCGCCGCCGTGATGTCGGCGCAGCCCGCGTCGAGCTCACGCCCTTGGAAGTCGCTGGTAAGGATCTGGTCGTCGACGTCGCAAGTCGCGAGCTTGGTCTGCAGCGCCGAGAAATCCAGCACCGCCTCGATCGCGGCCCTCGGCTGCCCCCAGATCTCGGCCGAGAGGCGTTGCCCGAGATAGCGGGAAAACGCCTCGTTGAGCCAGCGATCGCGCCATGCGACGGGAGTCACCAGTGCTCCCGCCCAGGTTCCGCCGACCCCGTCGGCCACCGGTGCGACGGAGGTTTCGTCATCGCTGAGCAGCGTCGGGGAGGCGAACAACAGGCGCGGCAAGCCGGTGGCGGCGACGGGAAATTCTGCGGGCAGCACGACCTCGTCGAAGCGCTGCCATTGATAGCTGCCGAGAATCTTCTCGGCCGACGCGACCAGCGCCTCGGTCGTGCCAAAATCCTTGGCCGCGCCCTTGAGCACCGACTTCTCCGCGTAGACTCCCGTGCGCGGTCCGGTCGGTCGAAATTCGAACTGCCCGACGGCGAGCGCGAGGGTGTATGAGGGGACCTCCTGGGACATCAGGAAGGAATAGGTGCCATTGTGCTTGGCCTTCGGGTCGTTGGCGGCGCCCATGACGGCGAGTGAATCATCCACGGTTCTCACGAGCACTTTGTAGGCCATGCGCACCTGCGGCGTGTCTTGCAGCGGAATCCAGCTGCGTGCGCCGATGCCGCCCGAGACCGTGTACAAGAAGGGATGGCCTTTGGCCTTCGGACCCTGGGGGACGATCCAGTGCAGGGCCGTCGACTTGGCCGTCGTCTCGTACTCGATTTTGACGACCACGGTCGGCTCTTTCGACGTGGACACCTCGATGAACAGGGGACTGCCGCGGGTAGGATCCGCCTTGCCGACCCGGAACGGCACGGTGTTCCAGATCGGCGCCATCTTCTCGGTTGCGCCGTAGAAGTTTTCGGACAACTCGCTCACGGTGCGCACGTCCAAGCCCTGGGTGTCGAGCACGATCTCGGTCGACTTCGGATCGACGCGTCGCATCTCCACCACGGCCTCGCCGTCCAGTTCCCGGTTGTGGAAATCGACGTCGAGCACCACTTCCAGGCGGGTCGTGCGGAATTCGTCCACGTTCGCGTAGGACTGAGCGTCGGAATCGGCGCTGCCGAGCGTAATCGCGCCGGCCTCCGCGCCCAGGCCGGACAGGACGACGGCCGCGGTCCAGACCACGCGCGCAGGGGGCACCGGTCTCATTGTGCCCGGGGACCGCCGGCGCTCGCGTGAGCAGGTGGGCTGCCTGGTTGCGGTGGGCTGCCAGGTTGCAGCGGGCTGCTCGGTTGCGGCGGGCTGCTCGGTTGCGGGGGGCTGCGCCCATCGAGCAATTCTCGGAACGTTTTTTCGTCGACCAAGAGACCCGAAGTTCCATCCCAATTAGAGCCGGTCGGGATCGTATTGTCGACCAGGCGAGCGCCTGCGAGCGCTTCTCCCAAGCCGGGTGCGCCCGTCGTAACCGCTACGGGCACCGCACGGGGCTTGCGCACGACTTCCGCGACCCGCGGCCAGTCGATCTCCTTGTCGTGGGCGGCGATGCGCTTGCCGAGGTGCGGCTTCAGCAGCCGGCCCAGCAAGGCTTTGCGGTCGCCGACGGCGTCACGCTTGTCGTCCTCGAGCACGGCATAGGCCTGCAGGTAGAGAATTCCATCGCGCCATCCGAACAGATAGGGCTGATTGACGACGGTGACTTTCGTTCCGATCGGAACCAAATCGAAGAATACCGCGATGTCCTCCGGGTAGAGCCGCATGCAGCCGTGGCTGGAACGCATGCCCACCCCATAGGGCTTGTTCGTGCCGTGAATGAGATAGCCGGGCCAACCCAGCCGGAACTCGTAGGCGCCGAGCGGATTATCGGGTCCCGCCGGAATCTTGGCGGGGAGCACGTCACCGTCCTGGGCGTGCTCGGCTCGCACCGACTTGGGTGGCGTCCATACGGGATCTTTCTGCCGCGCGACGATCTTGGTCGTGCCTTCGGGCGTCTGCCAACCCACTTTGCCGATGCCGATCGGATGGGTGTAGACGACTTGGGGCTCGCCCTTCTTGTGCGGAGGAAAATAAAAGATGCGCATCGCCGCCACGTTGACGACGACGCCTTCGTGGGGCGCGGCCGGCAGCACGAACTGCGTCGGAACGACGACCTCGCGGCCGACGCCCGGCAGCCAGGGATCCACGCCGGGATTGGCGAGCAGCATCTCTTCGTAGCCGACGTCGAAGCGCCGCGCGATGTCGGGCAGCGTGTCCTCCTTGCCGATCACCGTCTTTTGCAGGTAGCCGACCACCTCGACGTTCGGATCGACCTGAAACTGGTGCGTCGCGGTCGGCTTGGGCAATACCGGCTGCGGGGCCGCGACGATTTTCGGCGCGGCGGGCGGCGGTGGTGGCGGCTTGCGGGTCAGCGAACAGGCGGACACGAGCGACAGACCGCAGAGCAACAGGGCAGTACGTTTCATGCCGACACTATTACAAGAAAGACGCCCGGCGGCAAAGTGGCGCCAGACGACATCGCGCGACGGAAGTCAGAGCAACGTCGGCCGATCGGGCAATTCATTGACCGAGCTCTGCCCCAGGCCTGCGGGAAAATGCCGCGACAGCAGCGCGCCGACCGCATCGACTCCCGCGATCGCCCCCTGGTGAAATCGGCCGGCGCGAAAGTGCTCCTCCATGAGCCGACAGACTCCCTGCCACTCCGCGGCGCCGACCCGCGCGGCGAGACCGCGGTCGGCGACGATTTCGACACCGCGATCGGCCAACTGCACGTAGATGAGCACCCCGTTGTTGAGTTCGGTGTCCCAGACACCGAGGCTCGCGAACAATTCGATTGCGCGCGTGCGCGCCGCGACGTCGTTCAATATCTGCAGCGGCGTCAACGCGGTTTCGATGGCGAATCGGATCTGGCCGGCGTGGGTCCGTTCGGCTCGCACGATGGCCGCCTCGATCGCGTCGAGTGTGGCGCGGGGAAAGCGCAGGCGGGTTCGCCAATGCGTCGCCGTCACGTGACGTAAGAGTCGGGTCGGTCGCATCACCAGCCTCCCGAGGCACCGCCGCCGCTGAAGCCCCCGCCGCCGCCGC
>Ga0209208_10005563_pt1 | contig 17541 bp, 14 predicted proteins | sample S1TSphfallax_3_FD_187694 | JGI IMG/M metagenome (GOLD analysis project Ga0209208, IMG submission 187694) | Host-associated microbial communities from peat moss isolated from Minnesota, USA - S1T2_Fd - Sphagnum fallax MG (SPAdes) (version 2) | ecosystem: Host-associated > Plants > Peat moss >... | reverse complement strand
TCATGAACCGCAGTGACAAGCTGCCATGACTACCCACTGAGTTCATCAGCTCCCAACAGTGGGTGTAGATAAGCATATAATAATCTTCCCAAAAACTTGGGCAAACCATTATACACAATCTGTGTCCTGAGTTTCTGTTGCCTTTCCAGAAGCACTCAAGAGACAGTGTATTAAACAAATACTCTGCTTAAAACCTTAGGGAAAACAATTATATGAATATATATGTTCTGAGTTCCTTTCAGGTTTCCAGAAGCCAGAGGAAGACTCAGTAATTATGAGGACTGCTAGCACTGCTGCTCACCAATCAAAGACTAAGAAAGAAGACTATAGAACAGACAGACAGACAGACAGAGGGGAGCAAACTCTAGCTTTATATGCAACTCATTCTTGCTAGCTAGCAAACAACATGGCAGAAGGGAACATTGATGATAGAAGACAAATGAAACAACCATAGTAGACATGGACACAGAAGCATATAAATCCACATGTAAGTCACACTTCTCAATTCTGCCATTTGTAAAAATCAGCAGAGAAAAACCCTAATATATCTTAAGAAAATTTGATTGCAAACCCAAGTGTCACATCATGCCACAGCATTTCAATGGAATTTTCTGCCACATGACATTCCAAGCAAGCATACAGTATCATCCTCTAAATATTGACACAAGAGATCTGCTTGAGAACAATCCAAATCCAAATCCAAATCAAAAGAGACAGGAGCTCAGGTTTAGTCACATATCTGAATTCAGATTGCACAGCTTTCTTTTAATAAAATCAGACCAAAGGAATCCACAACAGAAACAGAGACAGAGATCCAGACAGTGAACGAATCCTCTGACCTAGTACAGAAAAAAGGCCAAGCACAGAGAACTAGAAGAGACAGTAGTAGAAGACGGAAGACGAACCTGCAGGCCTGGGAATTCCTGGATCACCTGCAGCAGATGTTGCCGGATATTCCATTTGTCATCTTCAACGTAAGGCAGTGCACTCGGACCTCTCTGCGACAGCACCGATCCCAGAAACTGAAACTGCGTCGATGCGTGGGACGTCGGGCTGCCCCCTAGCGCAGGCATCATTCCCCCTTATTCAGCCGCTCGAAATTCAATTCGTCCTACCCTAGTTCAACTGCAATTCCCACCAATTCAAGCAACCAGAAAAAAAGGCTTTGAAAACACTCCACAAGCTCTATTTTTCTGTCTCTGTCTCTCTGCCTTTCTCTGGAATCAGAACACTAGTAACGGAACAAACTGGGAGCAGCAAGCGATTTTTGTGAAGGAGATGCGAAAACGAAGAGAAGAGAAGAGAAGAGAAGACGACGCTAGAGAAGGAAGGATTAGGGGCATTCAATCATCAAAGACTTTCTTTCTACAAGGTTCTTGCTTGAGATTCCTGGTACTGGAAACACCGCTACAGAAAGAGAGACAGATAGAAAGAAAGACAGATAAATTGTTCCCCGGAAAAAACTATGCCCTTGCAATAACAAAAACAAACACACCCAGCGAAACCACAAACAAACAGACAACAAAACAGACGGAGAAGAATCAGAGAAGAGAAGAAGAAGAAGAAGAGCGCCAAACCCTAATCACTAATCTCTCACTAATTCCTCACTAATATCTTCACTCAATAAATTAAAAAGTCAAGTAGCCCGCTAACTTAACCAACCCTTCCTCAGTCCAACTTACTAATGCGAGAGGTGATTAAAACCGCCGGTTCTTTCATGAAAGCCTCAGGTTCTTTGTTAAGAGTTTTGAAAAGACCGAGACGACGGGATTATTTCAAAGCAAAAGGATCCGGAGGTTCTCATAATCTTAACCGTTTCAAACTAAGAACCGGAATTTCTCCAAATTTGAACCGGTTTCAAACAAAGAACCGAAGGTTCTTTCAAAAATTCAAATAACCGCGCAACACCGTACAGCTGATTTAGTGAGATATTTAGTGAGAACACGCTCTAACTAAACCCCAGCAATCGTTTTCACTAACCACGGTCATAAGTAGTAATGTCATTAGCCCCGACTTCTTACTTACCCTACTAAGGGTTCGTAAGAAGTAAAAGTAAAAAAAAGCAAGTAAAAGTAATTTCTTAATGACGCGTTTTACACTAGAGATGTGACTTTTGTTTGTTGCCACGTCTCGAAAAAAAGTCGCCACGCGGCAGCCAGGCTTGCAAGCTGTTTCCTGGAAAGCAACTTTTGGGCTTGGCGGGGGGCAGGGGGTGTTTTTTTTTTTTTTTTTTTTTTGGGGGCAGCAGGACCACCATGACATAATCTGCCCGTAATTTCTCGGGCAGTGACACAAGAATTTGGCTAACTTTGGTTTTTTTTTTTAGTGGTCAAATTAAAATGTATTGGCATGTCTTCTACTTAGAAATTAAATCACAGAAAATGTCTCACTCTCTTTAGACAATGTTTAAATCTCGTTTTAGACAATCTTGAGTACCATCTCGTTTCAAATCTTGTCGTCCAAGCACATGTCTCACATGCATCTGTAAAGTTCTACACTTCACCTCACTTCCTCACCAAGTCCTTTGGTCTCCCCTCTCAACCCAATTTACCCGCATGCATTGATCAAAAGCCCAAAATTAAAAGTCATGACAAAATCCACATGCCTTCATTACTGATTTAGTGGATTTCAAAATATCTAGGCTTTAGGGTTTTGGTTTCGGATTATAGCTAATCATGACAAAGAATCAGAGATACACAGTGCAGAGTGTCTCACAGTACAGAGTGTCTCGCTTGCAAAGCAAAGCAGCAATAAAGTATTCAGCTGATAACTCCCAATATCAAATTTAATTCCCTAGGAATGTATGTACTATGTACCACACAGGAGGAGAGAAACCAATTGAGCAAAGTGCATCTATAAATTGGGATGGTCAGGCAAAACTCTCTCTCAATCAAGCACTGGAATCATGATGTTCTCATAATTTGAATGTCCAGATGCCTGACCTGTTTATAGCAGTTTCACCTTGTTTACAGTTAAAAAGTCCTCTGTTCTGAAACAATAGCACATTTGTACCTAATAGAGTAACCCCCCTACTTACAACTCAAACATCCAAATAAAGCTATCTTATCCCAAAGAAAATGACCAGAAATTCAAGATTTCCTTGTAAAGATCACAGCAGCTCAAGCAGCTTTAGTGAGGCAACCACCCACACAAGTGATTGAACCCTTCATTCTGGCCCAATAGATGGTTTAAGAAAGACGAGCAACCCAAGGAGAGGTGAGAAATGAGTATTTAGGGTTCCTGCTCTTACCTTTCAGAAGTGCCAGAGGAAATAGCATCAAACTATGATGCTTTCTGAGAGATATGGCGGTATGTTTGTACAATCCAATCAGCATAGCCACTCAACCCACCAGTTTGATCCTCAACAAGATTGCCAAGGACAAGGTTTCCTTCCCTTGGTTGCTCCCCCTGTCGCAGGAGAATGCATTGCTGGTACACAGCCGGGTTCATTTTCCTCAGCTCCCGCAGCATGGCAACTAAGCGCTTTGACAAAATGCTGTCATGTTCTTGTAGTGCAACCTGCCACAACAACACTTACCTTTGAGATTTGACTCAACACTAGAGGTAAGAGATTGAGGACCCAACAAATTGAAACCTATGAGTACATCACAACTTTAACAATGAGGGCACAAGCTATCAGATGAGCAGTAAACTGATGAAAACATAATGGTGTAACATGGCAGATTCCAGGCCCTTGGGATGAACTGTTACAGTATTTCACTTGTCTAGCAGTTCTAGATATTTCACATCTCAACTCTATGGTCCCACATACCATCAACTGCATCAAACCAGGCCATTGTACCCTCTTCTGGAAACCTAAAACTCTCACTGTGGGTACACTATGACATGGTGGAAGCTTTCAATTTCCATAATCACCTATTCATGTTTCATGATAAATATGCAACACCCTTTAGACTGCATCAAGCAAGGAAAATAATAAGGGACAGGACACACAATGAATGAGTATAGATAATAAGAACAAGTAGCAGATTCATTACATCAACTTAAAGAGAGAAGGGAACGTAAACCTTGCTAAGGTCAGGACTGTATGCAAACTCAGGGCCAAGTATCTGCTTCACAAATTCATCAGGAAGCACTTTGCCAAGCCACAACACAAATCGCAGGCCATCATTTAACAAAAATGCTCCTCGTGGGTCCAGCCTTTCTGATGCCAATGGCACTGGCTTTGGTAGTCCCATCATGAAATCTGTTTCCCCCTTGCCACCCTGCATATGGAATGGACAAATTAAAGAATGAGTCTCAAAAAAGCTATTTATGCCAACCCTTACAAAGCCTCATGACAGAGAGTCACCTTGCTCTTCATGTACCCAGGGTGACACTAAAAATGACATCTCCTATAAGAGAGCCAAAGACAGAGCACATGCAGAGCTTCCTGGACTACACAGGTGACCCACCAGAACTTTTGAAAGTCTGCAGTGGGGCATTTGATTAGGCTGTACAAGAATACCTGGAGTTAACCCTGAACAGAACACTCATAGAACAATAATAGAAGTAACACCATAGATCAACTCCAGGAAAACTGCAAGCCAGAAACAGATAGTATAGGGATATCTAAAACAACCTTTCTTAAACAACTCTCCATCTCTGATGCAAAAGAACACTGCAGATGGTTGTCATACCACATGTCCTCCTATGGGAATCATTGTGTTCCTGCAAGCATGGTAGGATAACATACCTGGAGGAGGAACTCGTCAATCCGGAAAAAGGCAGGATACAGCAATTTGAGGAGACGGGAGATGGACATAGTCATGATCTCAAATCCCATGGCAGACCGTTCATCTGGGGTGGTATCACCATAACCTCCACGCAGAGCCAGGTTCTTGCAAATGGCAAGTGTGTACAGAGGGAGAAGCCTGAGGCTCTCTGGAAATATGAGCCTGTTGGATGTTCGGTGCTGGACTGCAAACATGTTACGATACTCCCTTAAGCTTCGGTGTAATCGCTGCTGCGTGGTTTGACGTGCATCTTCAAGCTTCGATTGCATTGATTTGTCAACCCCTGCATACATCCAACAAAGGATTAAGCCAACTTAAGCAAGGGAAATGGAGAGGTACTGTGGGACAAACAGCCAAAGTGAATTGAGTCTAAGTTGTGTTACCAAGCCTGCTCATGATGCTGGTAATAGCGCCCACATCAGCTGCCCGGTACATTTCTCCCAAATCTGACACAACTGGAGTGGCCATTGTGTGTACTCTTATCCGCCGCTCTCCAGTTGAGGATGTGAATCTGTGTCATTGGGGGTCAAAGAAACAGAATGGAGAACAAAGTATAGCATTCATCCACAGACTGGCCATCCAAGATTTGTCAGGTCAAAGATTACTGTTACTGACAACCAGTTCAAATTAGGGCCTTGACCAGTTGTCCTGATAACTGGGATCCAATTCCACTCCAGTAGACCTTTAACCTTAAGATCAGATATTTTGACATGAGAGACTTCTTGCCCGAAACTTCTGATGGGCCTTTAAGCTTTACTGACACATCCATGAACCTTGTGGCCAGTTATCATTAAAAACATCAGGAAGCCTAAAGTAATCACTACAAGGTTTCTCTTGCACGGTTGACTAGAACATAAACTGCACTATAAAGGATACAACAATGCAACTTGGAAGTACACAGTATTAGTGGTCAAGAGAGTGTCTTCCAGTGTAAGCTGCATGGAAAAAGCCTTGTCACAATCCACAGCAGGAAGTGCCATCAGATCTGAGCTGCGCAGCATGAAGTGCCCATGAAAAGAGGAAAATCGAATTCCTGCATCAAAATACAGGGAAAACTCAAATTAGAACCTTTGAGACTTCAGAACAGGGACACAATTTGTTTGAACCAAAAAAAAGCCAGTATCCTGATGTCAGCCTCAGGGACCATTCAGTTGGTGTGGACTGCAAGTTCTTTGTTGGATGTAACATTCACAATTCTTAAGGTTGCATTCACAGAGGAGCCAGAACTAAGTGACAAGTGAGAACTTTTAAAAATATATTGAGGTACCTTTTCCACAGCGTATCCGCATAACTGCCTCCCATGCTGTCTCTCTGGAGAGATCTCGAGCAAGCTCATAACTGAACTTCTCTCCATGCAGGTAGGCCTGGAACCCAGGATAATAACACACCTGTCCACCTGTGTACTTTGCTAATGTACCTGGAACCATGCATAAATAATACAGCTATTAGGGCCATACCTGACAACCCTTGGTCACAGCATTAGAAACAGCATCAAGAAACATGATAGCCCTTCAACATTGCCACAGAACAATTGAAGTGAAGGTAGGACCTCTGACAGGGGCCTCACCTAAAGAAGCCAAATCAGTATATCGATCACCAAAAGCATATATGTTAACGCCAATTTGATATTTGGAGAAATCAGCAGCCATATGTTTGTAGAATTGCTCTTCAGAACCACGAAGAAGGTACTCTTTCTCTGTGCCATAAATGCGAGGGTCATCACCCCGCAGCTTTAAGCGTCCAACTCCAAGAGATGGCAGTGTGCTTTGGAATACCAGCAGCTTACCTCCCAGCTGGCTCTGCAAAAGCATTTGAATGGAAACCCAATGCACTTCAACTCTGGAATTCTGTCTCAAATGCTTCAAGCTGGACAAATTCAGGGAATAACAGAAAGAGGCCTCAGGAATGAGCCTTCAGGATGAAGTACTAATAACACATACCATGATCATGAAAGTTGCTTTGAGGGCAGGCCCCAGGGCTGATTCAATGCTGATGTTTTTCTCAAACAAAGAAGGCAGGCTATCAAGTAGTGCATCCACCACCACCCTTGATTCTGACAAGTTCACAAGTAAATCGTCGGGAAGAGGCAAAAATGGATCCTCAAGGTCTGCTACTACCATCATTTGTGGCTGCATCAGTGAAGACTGCAGACATACCCAGCCCAAAGCCTTTGAAGTTCTCAGTTTGAATTCATACAAGTTGACCTATCATTACACTTGTGAAACCCATCATCACAAACACTTTATGACTATTGTGATGAAGACCTTCGCAATTGTCTCACTTCGCAAATGCTGTCAGCACAAACCCTCTTCAGACCTCTACCTTACAACTGGTACTAGTGATTTGGCCAATTTCGCAATTTCACAATCTCTCAATAGGAACAGTGAATTTAGGGTCAATTCCATCTTGTGGCATGAAATAACTCCATAAAGTGCAACTAGAGGCAAGCACAGGCTCAACCAAAGACAAATCTAATGGATAGGATTCACATTATAGGTATCAATGCAAAGGGAGGGTTTACGTTCACCAGCATGACATGCCTTGAGATTGTAGAAGTGGAGCATGCTGTCAAAGGTTAAAAAACCAATCTGTGTCCTTGGGAATCCTGGAAGCTTGTCCAAAGTTGCCTTTATGGTCTCTGCTGCCACCTGCAATAAATCCAAAACTCCCCTTCAGGTTTCCCAACACATTAACAGCTAGGTGCTTAGGACACGTGACCACATAAAATACAGATCCCTTGAGTTCCCAAACACCAGTCAGCCTGTAAACATCAAGAAGAGAAGATTGGTAGGTCTGAAAGGTCATAAAGAAACTCCTTATTCCCAGTGCCCAAGCTGGACATATGAACTCTAAATGCTAAGCAAACAAGAGATCCAACTCAAAGCTAGTTGAAACTATTTAGAAGGGATTCCAGAGAATGAGATATGCTTACCTTGAGCATGCCAGATTTCACTGCCGAGATGGAAACATCAATGAGGAAGAAGTAGACTGGTGGCATAGGAGGCCGCACCATGTACTCAGTTTGGGCCACAAACTCCACACTGCCACAAGAAAGCTCAGGCCTCTCATCTGCATCTCGCCGTCTTCCATTTTCATCCAGAGAACAAAAATACTCTATGGGAACTGCAGCACACTCAGTTAAAGGAATGGAAATTAGGACCAAGTTAGAAGCATGCTCAATCCAACCATTTGAGGGATGAAACAATCAAACAACAGGGTTTCATATTTGAACTAGGATTAATGAACTTGCAAGCCAATGACGGGTCTACTCACCTTCGTTCAGAAGCACACAGACATTGCACCGCCAGCGTCGTCCACCATCTGTGAACATGACATAGGGATTGATGTATGCGCGGCATCGCCGGCACCTCACAATACTGGAGCCCACAAAATTGACCACTGGCACCTCCTCCTGCACAAAGCAAATGTATCCTAATTTTCTGTCATATCATATACAAAACAGTAAACATAAGTGTCTTGTCACCTACACCATTTTCATATGCAAAGTCCAAACATGAAACGTCGTACATAAAGATTCCATGTTTCTCAATTGCAGAGTTGGACATACCCCAGGTGGGGCTTCAGCAAGAGGGTGGACAACAGCACCAAGAGGCAAGTGCCACCTGGCAACCAAAGAATGTGAATTCGGCATGGCATTCGTAGACAGGCGAAGATATCGGGGGTTACAGTTCATTGTCCCTGTTGATTTTACATCATCTGGAGAATCTAGTGGTCGAGGCAGCATTCCTGGGTCCACAGCTGATTCAACTGATCCTGGCAAAGGGACCAAAGACAGGGACTGAAAATCTTCAACCAGACCTTGAGCTGGTTGCTGCAAATTACCCCCATATCCACCTGCAAGTGGAGGGGCCCCATAAGATCCAACTTGTTGGCCCTCACCTGCATAGATCCCCGGAGTGGTTGGTGGAGGTGGAGGTGGTCCTGTGCTATAGTAACCCTGTGAGGGGGCTGTGCCACCAAATTGAGGTGGTGTTGGGGTTCCAAACTGGGGAGGGGCACCAAAAGAGGGTGGTGATGGTCCAAAAGAGGAAGGAGGCGGTTGCTGTGGTGGGGCTGAACTGAACTGATGGCCTGTAGGAGGCAGGTTATATGGTCCAGGAGCATAGAAAGGGGGTCTTGCACCAGGACCAGAAGCCACTTGAGGAGGTCTGGGGAAACTTGTCACAGGTGTAGAACTAGCAGGGTACGCAGAAGAGATTGGAAATCCAGAACCAAGAGAGCTGGAGGTTGGGGGTGGGGGAATTGACCCTCCAAATGTTGATGGCACTGGTGAAACATTTGAGAAAGGAGAGCCTCCTGTGCTGGATGCTTTTGGTGAGAATCCCACAGAGGCAGAATTTGGATTAGAAACTGGAGACCAGGAACCATCTGCTTGCGAAGAGCCTCCAAAGGTGGATGGTTGAAATGGTGGAGGTGCCCCCAACGAAGGCTGAGAAGGCTGGAAGACAGCTGGAGGACCTGGGGGTCTCCCAGCAACAGGTCTTTGGTAAGAACCAGACTGGAAAGGAGAAATGGGATTGGATAGTGCATTAGCCAGTGTTGGTGGAGCTCCTGAAGAAGGCTGAGGAACCCCTTGTGGACGGAACTGGGTTCCTGGAGGAGGGCCTTGCCATGAAGGTGGCCCTGGTCTTGGGATCGAGCCTTGAACAAACCACACATACACACATGCATCCAAACATCTGTGAGGGTCAGGTAAGGATGACAAGAAGAAAGTTGCTACAAAGTTCTAAGATATATCTTCAGAACATATCTTGAAAATTCCTCTATACTCCTAGTTTAAATCAACCTGAATGAAATTGCAAGATGACCTAGAAATAAGGTTACAGAAATTTCAGATATGACAGCATAACAGCAACAAATCAGTAAACATGAAAGAGAAGAATCCAATCCCAGGAACCTGGAAAACAATACCAAAAACTGAGAAGTGATTTGAATAACAGCAACAGTCATATGCATGCTCAGGGACCTTCAACAACATGTATAGTGTTCACAAACTACCATAATATCCCCACTGACTTCATCAGCGTCCAGCAATGGGTGGAGGTCAATGTCAAACATTAACTAACATACTGAGTTCAAACTCGAGAAGCTCATTTTTCATAATAAGATAGCCCAGGTATAAAGCATCTGCCACAGGTGAAGATGCTACTACAACAGCTCTATCAATGATTGCCCATCTATGACCAACCACTGTTACACAAAAACAGAGACTGAGTGTGCATTTTCCAAATGTGCAACAGGTGAACAAGCAGGTCTCAGGCCTCTAAAAATAGAGCACTGTAAGTGTCCATGTGCATGTACACCTGAAGCATAAATCCCTCCTCAAGTTCTTGACCAGATGAAATAGAATCTCACAATTAACCTAAAAATATATACTTGCCGTCTACACAAGAGTGCACCGCATAACAATGATGATCTCCCAACATTATAAGCTTGTGTGACTTGCCTCTACACATTCTCCAACGTATCACAACAGAGAATAGACTAACACTTACAAATCAAGACCCTCTGACAACCGACCCTGCACATGGAAAAGCCCACCTACACAGGGCCATGTGTTCACACATTTAGCAAGGGCAAATGGGTTGAATTGAATGTCAAGTAAGAAATTAGATGATGGCATCCACCCCTAAGCTACCAACAAATCTCGTATGCAGCAATGTACCATAGAGATGAACTAGCCAGGATCTGGTGTAAAAGGATAGATCTTGGAGAAATTTGCCCTTACGAAAGTCTGGATTGGTAAACAGGAATATGCGGCATACCAGGAACTGTGTAAGGTGGGCGTTGCTGAGCCGGAGATGTGCTAGAGTGTGGAAACTCAGCAGGCAAGCCTGGATTCCCTCCTTGTTGTTGCATCTTTACAAAAATTCAGCCAGATGTTCAAAAAGTTCTTGGCTCCTCACCCCAAACGAGCATTTCACCTGCCCTTTGTGAGGAAATAGCTGAAATGACACACAAGTCTTCCCAAGACTTCCTGAGAAACACCAGAACCCAAGTGTCTCTTCAAAGGTCACTCAGCATACCTACCAGAGACAAAAACATGAGTTAGGAACCACCAGAAAACATTCAAAACCTTGGGAGAGAACTTCAACTGCTGAAGAAGCTCAATGAAGTCAATACTTCATAAGATCTCCACATGATTGCAGATTTCTGAGATGAGCAAAAAAGGACCATATAAAGCAATCAGAACCTTTGAGTCCACGCAGCCTCCTTCCCAAAAGCTTCTGAACAACAATGTCCTCTATTTTAATTCAAACAAATCCGAGTTCTTCACCATCTCAAGAATCCAAAAATGGAACCAAAAGAATCCTCTATTGTCTTCCACACAGAGAGACTCACATCCCTCCCGCCTCGACCCTGACTCTAGGGCTTTCCGACTCTCCAAGTCTCCAGTCGTCAATTACAGACTGAACAAAAAGATCCAACCCGTGATAACTAAAACATCCAGCAGCAGTCAGTCTTTGCTTAACCTTTGAGGGAATCCGAGATTTCAGCTTCCCGAATCCTTCCTCCATACTCAAAAGCAGGCCAACAGAGCTTGACACGGCCTACTCCTCCTCCTCCTCCTCCTCCTCCTCCTCCTCTTCTTCTTCTTTCTTATTCAAAAGTTGCCCCAGACCAAACAATTTAGGGACTTATAGGAGACAGGTGAAAAACCTGAAGTATGAGCGACTACGGCGGTGCTACGATCGATCGTTGCCCGTGCGTGGTACTCCTCCTTCCGTCCCACACCGCGTGCGCGCTCTGTCTCTGTCTCTCTCTCTCGCGAGCTCTTGGCATTGTTGTGGGGGCGAGATGGCTGGTGAACACAGGCCCGATTAGGGTTTGCTTTCCAGTACCCATGTGCCAATCCAGATGACGAATGAGGTGCCTTTCTGAAAGCTCCTTTGGTGGTGTGGCGAGGTGACGACCAGTGTTATGAGGGTATCCGGTTTCCAGTGTGAAAACAGGAAGTTCAGGGTCAGGTTTTTTAAATAGTCAAGTTCATTTTTATTTTGAAAAGTTGGCAAGTAAGCTCAACTTCATAGTTAAATATTGATTTTTATTAGTTGTTGAACTCCATACTTAGATAGACTCTAATTTTTATTTAATATAAAATGTTCTATGTATACAATATGTAACATAAGGGAATGTGTAATGTTGAAATGGAATTTTGAACTGAGTTTGAAGGTTTTTGAATTTGAAAAAATGTGTCAAAATTGAAATTATAAGTTTTTAAAATAGGAAGATATTAAGTTGAGACCCACACCTAAAAAACATCCAAATTTTTTTTAAGGAATCAAAACTAAAACCAAAGGTCCTCTTAATTTCTTTTACAAACCACACAACATTAATGTTAACACTTTGGGTGAACCAAGACTTACTTAATGTGCATTCAGACATGAAGATAATGTAAAATTGAAAGTAATTATCATCGTTCAAACCTACCATAGTTGTATATGAATAGATGACATGTATAATGATGTGTCGCTATTATTTTTTCCTTAACTTTTTGTGTTAACGAAGGTGTTAGTTTTACCAATACCATGGTAAAAATGTTTGAAAAATGAGAATGTGGGGTGCTTAACATCGTCAATAACTTATTGCACATGATTTTTAAATATTAATTTATTGATAAGGGTTATATTCTTTCATTTTCCTACTCCTCACCATCACCACAAGCACCTTGCTATCATCACACATATCTTTAGTACAAAACGTCTTTATAACAACTTATGGCATAGCGATGTTTCTAATAAAAAAAACTCCCAACAACATTGTTTTTGGTAGTGGTATATTTGATAACAATCATTTCTAGCAATGTTTATATATGTTATTTTGCAACAAATTTCTATGGTAGTAAGCATTTCTAGCAATAGTGTGTTTAGTAATCATCTTGAAAAAATAAATTGTAATAGCACTTTTGGTAGCAATGTCTTAATTTGGCAACAACATCTTGGGTGTGCAGTAATGTCCTTTGGCAACAATATTTTTAGTGTCAACATTAGCCGTCCTTTGGTAGCAACATCTTCTAACGAAAACATCTTGAACAACATCTTTAATAAATAATAACCTTGGCAACAATGTTTTTACAACAAACATCATCTGTATAATTTTTGTTGTTTCTAGTAGTTCAAAATCCTCTATAATAAACATCATATTTATAATCTTTATTGTTTATGCAATAAGCATCATCTTTACATACAATCTATGTTGGCTTTACAATAAGCATCATTTTTGCAACCTCCATTGTCTTTGTAATAAACATCATCTTTACAACCAATGCATCATTTATGTTATTTTATAACATGCATCATATTTATATCAAACATTTCATTTCATCATTACAATGGTTTAGATAGAAATGGAGGCTTTGGATGCAATGAACAATTCAAGCAACAATTTAGTAAACAATGTAAAAGGAAAAGGCAAAGGCAACATATCAAATGGAAAAAGTCCCTCACAACAACACAACACCAGTTTGAGTTAAAAGGAGGTGCGTATTGATATGAAGCACACACAAATAGCACATCTACTTGAAGAATCTTATTGATCCAAAAACAAATATGATTCTTGTAACTAAAAGGTGGAACATATTGTTAGAAGACCTGTAATCAAAAACACCAAAAAACGGCAAGATGTGTAAAGATAAATTGAATTGTATCAATGGTGATTATAAGAGGATTTATGATTATCATAAAGGAACTTGTCATAATACATCCTACTAACACTTATCCATGGAAAAACACAACAAATTTAATTTGCCAAAGCAATTTAGTGATGATTGCCACGATGTTATTTAGACATTTCAAGGGGAGAAAAACATTAATTTTTCAATACATGTAGTAGACCTCAATGCACAAGGAGACGGAATTTACACAACAAAACAAAAAACAACAAGAAGACCATTTTTTGTGCAATCATTTTGTTTTTTCATACAAAAGTTATTGGGGGAAGATAATGTTCAAGGATAGTTAGGATGTTTAACATGTGAACACATGCATCAACCATGGAATCACTACAACAAATCATGGCTCTTCAAAAGGTTCAACTTGATTAAAATGTATGCATTGACCAAAAGGATGTTTGTTTTTACTAAAGGCACGGGGCAAGAAAGACACATGGTTTTTTTGGTTAGTTTTTTTTCCTAAAGTGACCATTTTGACCAAGTGTTAAATCATACATCTAATTAAGAGGGACAATTTTTTAAATAATCCATTAAAATGCACATAACTTAATCAAATTGGACATATTAAATGACCATGTTTAGTCAAATTGGCCATATTAATTTAGTTCACTAACCTACTTGTTATGCCCACTAGGCTAGCTAGCTACCTACTTACCCAACATATACCAACTTACATCCTTCCTACCAACTTACCAAAATATGTCATACCTACCTATGTCTTACTAATGTACCATCTACCAACCTAGGTCTTACCCACCTATTATCTATCTATTATCTACCAAAGTTACCTAATAATTTATCTACTTACTAACTATTTACTTACCTACCTAATAACTACTTATTTACCTACCTAGTTACCTATTTATTTACCTACTTACTTACCTATTTATCTACTTACATACTTATATATACCTCCCTACCTACCTACCTATTATCTACTAACATACCTACTTATATTTTACATAAGTAGGTATGTACATCTAAAAACATAAATAGGCAAGCATGCATACTTACTTATCTACCTAGTTAAATACCGACTTATGTACTTATGAAAAGAATTGAAATTCAAACCATAAGAAAAAATCTTGTCTTTTTCCAGCACCCAAATCATGGGGGGGACACTTTGTGTAAAGTTTTGAATCCACGTGCATCAAACAACCTTTTTAGGGGAGGTATTAAAAAATTGTCCAACTTATTTTTTATCACCTTATTATTATCTACTTTTCTAATTTATACATATAAAAATCAGTTTATATTAATTATAATCCATTATTTCAAATTATTACATAGCCTAATTATAATTAAATTGATTATTTGAATAAAATGTACCCTATTTTTTGATTAATTAACTTATATTTTTACACAACAAACAATATATTACACCTTATATTTGTATTCACATATTTTTTATTCTTTTAAAAATTCCCCCCTTCCCCCCCCTCCCACAAGACCAAATTCACTAGGTTTTTAATGAAATGAAACAAATTTACTAACATGCAACCTGGATAATTTTTACAATGTTGTTAAATTTTATTTTTACAATGTTGTTAAAACGGTAATCATCCATAAGAAGATTTAACCACATTTAGTTATAAAAAAATTGTGGAATTAAAAACTTGTTTAAATCCTTCAACAATTATGGCTACCTACTATAATTTATTGTAAAAATTTGATGAAATATATTCTAAATTTGACAAATTTTGATTTTTTTCCTTTCAAACAATTCCTTGTTGATATTGTTGCCCTTTTAAATTAGCAAAAATTGACCACAAGAAGAAAAATTAATTAAGTATTTAATATAGCCATTTAATTTCTCAATACAATATTTGTTTAACAATATGAATCATACAATAAAATGATTAATCACACAACTTTGTAAAACAATCTTTAAATATATTATTTTATTTCAATTCATTTTATTTTATTTTATGATGTAACAATATATTTTACCTTTTTTCTTTTATAGAAATAAAAATAACATAATTTGGTGAAATTTTGGCATTAAATAGTTGGATTAACCCCTACCCCCTGCTTTCAACCAACATTTATTTTTTAGTTTCAAATTTTCTTAACTTGGTAATTTTTGCTGGGAAAAAAATGGAAACAAGTGTGTAAATTCAAGGAAAAATATAAACAACAAAAATAAATCAAAAATTTGAGATCACAAATTTGAAAGTTATATTTTCATATACAGGGTCTATAACCAAAGGTGGGTTAAATCTTCTTGTGGATGATTTTGGATAACAACACAAATTGGAAGAATTAAAAACATTTTAAAAATTCATTGATGTAATTATTATGATCACCACTTATAATTCATTCATATATTTGATTTTAAAAAACTAAACATTAAAATTCACCTTTGAATATCTAAACATAAACTTGTAACAAATCAAACTTTAAAAACTTGATAAATCATGTTTAAAATAATAATAGTAAATATTTATTATAATAATAATATAATCATTTTTTAAGCATGGTTTTCTTTTCATACACTTAAAAAAATGAGAAAAAATTAGGGATTGTTTTTATGGGTTTTCGGTGTGGCATCGTGAACATTCATGATAAAAAAAACTTGTTCATGATGTTTAAAACAAATTAGGGAAAATACATTTTAATTTTCATAAATGTACAATAATTTAATATATGAAAAATTTATAACTTAGAGTTCTACATGTAGAGACTTTGCATGCATGAGCATTTGACTTAATCACTAACCCATTTGAATATAAATGTGAAACTTGTTTAATTTTATCCATCTATTTCAAAAAATTGTGGTGAATGCAAAATGCAATTTGTGACTTATGAATTTGATATATTCAAAGTGAATGATTCAACTATTATGCAAATGTTGATAATTCAAAAGATGTGAAAAAAAATAAAAATCGTTTGAATATAAATGTGGGGCATTAGGGTTTGTTATGTGTGTTTCAATATATATATATATATTAATAAATGCAATATGCAACATTTGAATAATAGTTTCAATAAGTTCAAAATGAATGATTCAACTTTTGTAAAAATGTTGATAATTCAAAGAAATATGAAAAAACTCACTAAAACATTCAAATATAATTGCAAAGGATTGAGTTGCATATGTTTCAATATATTCTAATAAATGCAATATGCAACTTGTGAGTAATGGTTTAACATATTAAAAATGAATGGGTTAATTCGTGTACACATGTTGATAATTGAAAGGTTATGAAAAAATCAACAATTGATTTCAATATAAATGTGAGGTTTTAATTAATTACATGTGTTTAAATAAATTATGTTAAATGTAAAAGGCAACTCATGTATCATGTTGATAGTCGAAAAGATGTAAAAAAAGTTAAACCCTATTTCAATTTCCACATCAACAATTTGAAATTATTTATTTTTAAAAAAGGTCCAAATTATATTCATAAGAAAACAACATGGTTAAATTAACAACTATGAACAATATTGACCATTAATTAATGCAACAAAGCACTTGCAAATTTTAAATGGCCAAATGTAGTTGAAATGTAATCAAATCCAATAGTAATCATAATGTGTGGGGGTGAAAAAGGATAAGATTTCTTCTTGTGAATGTTGTTATACACATTAACAAAAAAAATCATTGAAGTTCAAGGAAACATGTTAAATTCATTTGGTATCATATTGTTTTACAAAGTGGTGTGATGGTTAATTTGATGGCCAAGACATTGGTGTGGAGCCAAAGAGACCAAAGTTCAATGCCCCTCACCAACATATACAATGAAAAATACGTATATTCGTATGTATATTTTGTACATATATGTAAATGTATAGTATTTAGATGGGTTGTGGATAAGTAGGTCAAAGCTCGTGGTGGGTGGATGGGTGGGTAGGTACTTATTATTTATTTATTTACTACATTTTTATATTTAAAACTTGAACTATTTTTTACAAAAATTTGGTTGTGCAAATTTTTGTTCAATTTGATTGAACAAAAAAACCATCTTGTGATTAGTAAAAAAAAACCATTAGTCAAGTTGGACATGTTCAAATCGACTTGTCTAGTATGACCAAATGGTCAAATTGATCAAATGTCAAAATGATTAGTTTTTTATCTAATTTTTTTACTTAAAACTAAACCATGTCTTATTG
>Ga0209208_10005562_pt1 | contig 17542 bp, 17 predicted proteins | sample S1TSphfallax_3_FD_187694 | JGI IMG/M metagenome (GOLD analysis project Ga0209208, IMG submission 187694) | Host-associated microbial communities from peat moss isolated from Minnesota, USA - S1T2_Fd - Sphagnum fallax MG (SPAdes) (version 2) | ecosystem: Host-associated > Plants > Peat moss >... | reverse complement strand
CCATCGAGGAGAAAAACGAACAGCTCCTTCGGTTGGCCTCCACAGATCCACTAACCTCATGCCTGAATCGACGCAGCTTTTTCGCGCGACTGGATGAGCAGATAGGGTCGAGGTCGGGGACTGACGCCGCCATCTCCTTCTTCATGGTCGACGCTGACCGCTTCAAATCCATCAACGACCGGTTTGGCCACGCTACCGGCGACATCGTCCTTGTCGGTATCGTTGAGGTGATGATGCGGGTTCTTGGTCACGATCATCTTGTTGGACGTTACGGCGGCGAAGAGTTTTGCGTCGCCGTCCTGGGGCCAGAAGCGGAGGCCGCGGCGCTCGCTGACGATATTAGATGCGCCGTGTCAGAAGTGACCGATTGGCTGCCCAACGCCGAACGCGTCACCGTCAGCATCGGCATGGCGTCGTCCGCCATTCATAGCTGCCACATACCCACGCTCGTCAAATGCGCGGACGAGGCGCTCTATGACGCTAAGCGAAACGGCCGAAATCGCGTCGTCGTCTGGAAGGATCATGCAGAAGTCCCAAGGCTCGTGGAGCGCTCGGCGTAAAGACGCCGGACGCGCGGGTCGCCCCGCATTTTGAAGTTGAAGGTCATTATTGCCGGGGAGCCTCTTCCGCCCCTGCGCTGATCGGGCTATATGGACCTGCGTAAACGTTTGAAAGCGCTGGATGGCGCATTCGAGCGGCGGCCGTGAGGCTGCCGCTTTTTTGTTGGATTTTTGATCGTGCGCGGAAAGACCGCTGAAGATCGTCGGCTGCTGGAGCTGCTGGATCCCGTCGCAGAGGCGGCGGGCTACGCTATTGTGCGTCTGCGCATAATGGGCGGGGAGAGCCGCCGAACCCTGCAGATTATGGCGGAGGACGCCCACGGCTCTATGGTGGTCGAGGATTGCGCCATCCTGTCCCGGACCCTCTCCGAAGTCCTGGATGCCGCCGACCCCATCTCCGGCGATTACACCCTTGAGGTGTCCAGCCCCGGCGTGGACCGGCCCCTCACCCGTCTCGGGGACTTTGAAACCTACCAGGGTCTTGAGGCCCGGCTCGAACTTGATCGCCTGGCGGAAAACCGGAAGCGGTTTAAGGGCGTTTTAGCGGGGGTCGACGGGGACCACATCATGATGGACCTGGACGGGGAGGAGGAGACGGCGCTCATCCCCTTCGCCTGGATCGTTGAGGCCAAGCTCACCCTGACGGACGATTTAATGAAACGCGGCGCGGCCGAGCGGGCCGCCCGTTTGGCGGCTAAAGGCGCTGAGGGCGCCGATGACGACAACACCGAAGAGGAGACCGCTTGATGGCTACCGGCATCAGCGCCAACCGGCTTGAACTGCTTCAGATCGCTGACGCGGTCGCCCGCGAGAAATCCATCGACAAGGAGGTGGTGATCGAGGCCATCGAGGAGGCGATGCAAAAGGGTGCGAAGTCCCGCTACGGCGCCGACCACGACATTCGCGCGCGCATCGACCCCAAGACCGGCGAGCTCACCCTCACGCGGGTGACGACTATCGTGCCGGACGATTTCGAGCACGGCGTTGGCGAAGACGGGGGCGAAATCGTCACCCCCGGGGTCCTGCGCCTGTCCGACGCGCGCCGCCGGTATCCCGACGCGGAAGTGGGCAAGACCTATGAGGAGATCCTGCCGGCGTTCGAGTTCGGCCGGGTGCAAACGCAGATGGCGCGCCAGGTGGTCACCGGCAAGGTCCGCGAAGCCGAGCGCGAGCGGCAATATGAGGAGTTCAAGGACCGGGTCGGCGAAATCGTCAACGGCGTCGTTAAGCGCGTCGAATACGGCAACACCATTGTCGATCTCGGCCGTGGGGAAGGGATCATGCGCCGGGATCAGTCCATCCCGCGCGAGGCCTTCAACATCGGCGACCGCATCCGCGCCTACATTTACGATGTGCGCCGAGAGGCCAAGGGGCCCCAGATCATGCTGTCGCGGGCCCACGGGGGCCTCATGGCTAAGCTCTTCGCTCAGGAAGTCCCTGAAGTGTACGACGGCGTCATCGAGATCCGGGCCGTGGCCCGCGATCCGGGAAGCCGCGCCAAGATGGCGGTTCTCTCCAATGAAAGCTCCATCGATCCTGTGGGCGCGTGCGTTGGCATGCGCGGCTCGCGGGTCCAAGCGGTGGTCGCCGAGCTTCAAGGCGAGAAGATCGACATCATCCAATGGAACCCCGATGAGGCCACCTTCATCGTCAACGCCCTGGCTCCGGCCGAGGTCTCCAAGGTGGTGATGGACGAGGAGGAGGGGCGCGTCGAAGTGGTCGTCCCGGACGAACAGCTGTCCCTCGCCATCGGGCGGCGCGGACAGAACGTGCGCCTGGCCAGCCAGCTTACCGGTTGGCAGATCGACATCATGACGGAGAGCCAGGAATCGGAGCGCCGGCAGCGGGAGTTCGCCGAGCGCACGGCCCTGTTCCAGGAGGCGCTCGATGTGGATGAGGTCATCGCGCAGCTTCTCGTCACCGAAGGCTTCGCCGCCGTCGAGGACATCGCTTATGTGGAAGCCCATGAGTTGGCCGACATCGAGGGCTTCGACGAGGACACCGCCGAAGAGCTGCAGACCCGCGCCCGGGAGTTCCTCGACAAGGAGGCGGCCGAGCTCGACGCCAAGCGCAAGGCTCTTGGGGTGGAGGACGGCGTCCTGGAGATAGAGGGCATAACCTTGCCTATGGCCGTCGCCCTGGGCGAGGCGGGGGTTAAGTCCGTCGAGGACGTGGCGGACTTGGCCACCGACGAGCTCCGCGGCGCCTTCGAGACGCGCAACGGCGAGCGGGTCCGCGCGCCCGGCGCCCTTGAGAGCTTTGATCTCTCCATCGAAGAGGCGGAGGCCCTGATCCTGCGCGCCCGGGTGGCGGCGGGGTGGATCGAGGCCGATCCCGAGCCGGCCGCAGCCGTCGAGGATGAGCCGGCGGCGGGCGAGGAGGAGACGGCCTGATCCCAGGTCGTCGCCCCCATGTCGGACGCGCCGCCCAAAACCCTCGCCCAAGCGCAGCGCCAAAGACGTGATCTGGTCTCCGGCCAGGTGACCGCGGAAAGCCGACTGGTGCGCTTCGTCGCCGCTCCTGACGGAACGGTGGTGCCTGACGTGGCCCGTAAGCTCCCGGGCCGCGGTCTTTGGGTGCGCGCCGAACGAAGCGCTGTGGAGGAGGCCGCCCGCCGCGGCGGCTTTTCGCGAGCGGCGAAGATGAAGCTCATCTGCCCGGACGATCTCGCCGACCGGGTCGAAGCGCTCCTTGCGCGTCAGTGTCTGGATCGCCTAGGTCTTGCGCGCAGGGCCGGGGCCCTTACATCGGGATACGAAAAGGTCGCCGCGCTCCTCACTTCAGGGCGCGCCGCCTGGCTGATCGAGGCCTCGGACGGCTCCTCGGATGGGCGGCGCAAGATTTTAGCCCTCGCGCGGAGGGCTTCAACGCCTCCGATGATCTGCGGCGCGTTCAGCGCCGACGAATTGAGTTTGGCCTTGGGCCTTGGACATGCGATACACACCGCCTTTCCGGCGGGTCGCTGGGCGGAGCGCTTCACCGACGCTCTCGGCCGCCTCGCCGGATTTCGCCCCATCCTTCCCGAGCGTTGGAGCGAGGAGGCCTGAGGCCGCCGGTCGCGTGCGAGCGGGGCGTCGGGCTTTCGGTGCGGATTGATTTAAGGGGGCTCTCGGCCCCGATGAACGGCGGCCAGTCCTATGGGGCCGGCGATGAGTAAAGCGAGCGGATGAGCGACGAAGACGACAACACCGGTTCGAGTACGCCCACGAGCGGGCGCGCGCCGCTGACCTTGAAGCCCCGCGGCGGCGCGGTGAGCGCTGGCACTGTGCGCCAGAGCTTCAGCCATGGCCGCTCCAAGACCGTTGTGGTGGAGACAAAGCGTCGTCGGGTCGACACGCCTGGCGGCCGGGGTCCGGACGAGCGCGCCGCGGCGGCCGTCTTCGAGCCCCGCCCTCGTCCCGCGCCGCCACCGGCGGCGCCCGCGGCCCGTCCGCCCGAAGCCGCCCGTCCTGCGCCTACGGCCAACCTCAACCTCTCCCAGAGCGAGTTGGCCAAGCGTCAGCTCGCCCTTGAAGCCGTACGTCAGGCTGAGGAGCGCCGTCAGGCTCAGGAAACCGCCGCCCGCGACGCGGCCGCCGCGGCAGCGCCCCGGCCAGAGCCGGCGCCCGCCCCAGCGCCCCAGCGGGTTCCGGAGGCGCCCGTCCAGGCCGCGCCCCCGCCGCCAGCCCCCGCCGCGCCACCACCCGTCCGCGCCGAGACGCCCCAGGCCCCGCCAAAAGCGGCGGCTCCAGCAGCGCCGTCAGACCCTGCGCCCCGCCCCGCCCCGCCTCCGGCGCCCGCCGCCTCCAGTCCGCCGTCCGCGCCCACTGCCGCGCGTCCGGAGCGGGCATGGGAGCGCCTCTCCAACCGTCAACCCGCGGTCCGTGAGGCGCGTCCGGCGCCGGAGGGTCGGACCTACACGCCGCCACCCCGTCGGGATGAAGGCGCGCGCAACGAATATCGCCCTGGCGATCGGCCTCAAGAACGCACCTTTGGGGAAAGATCCTACGGCGACCGTCCGAGCGCGGATCGCAGCCCAGCGGGCGAGCGTCCGCGCGACGGCGGCTACGGCGCACGTCCTCCCCGTCCCCCTGCCGCCGGCGGCGGTTACGGAGACCGAGGACCCCGTCCCCAGGGCGCCCGCCCCGCCGGCGACCGGCCGGCCGGCGGCTATGGCGAGCGCGGCCCCCGCCCGGCGGGCGACCGTCCCGCCGGCGGCGGTTATGGAGACCGCGGGCCCCGGCCCGAAGGCGGAACGGTTCGCTATTCAGCCCTAGCCCCTCGCCCCGCCGGACCACGTCCAGCGGGAGGGGGCGGATATCGCGGCGCGGCCGCGGCCGCACCCTCGGCGCCGGAAATCACCAAGACCACGCGCTCCGCCCCGCCGCGGGCCGGCGAGCGGGCCCGCCCCGCGGATGACGACGACAATCGCCGCCGCGGCGCCAGCGCGGCCGACGGCAAGGCCGTATCTCGGGTCAAGGGCGAGCCCAAGCGCCGGGAAGGTCGGCTCACCATTCAGGCCGTCGCTGGAGACGAGGACTCGGCCGAGCGCATGCGCTCCCTGGCCTCAGTGCGCAGGGCGCGTGAGCGGGAACGTGAAAAGCGCACCAAGGGGACGGGCGGCAACGACCAGAGGGTCAGCCGCGACGTGGTGATTCCAGACGCCATCACCATCCAAGACCTCGCGGGACGCATGGCGGTTCGCGCAGTGGACATTATCAAGTACCTCATGCGCCAGGGCACCATGGTGCAGATCAACGACGTGCTCGACGCCGATACGGCCGAGCTCATCGCCACTGAGTTCGGCCATACCGTTAAGCGGGTTTCGGAATCAGACGTTGAAACCGGCTTCATCGGTGACGACGACGTGGACGACCACATGCTGCCGAGGCCCCCTGTGGTTGCGGTCATGGGGCACGTGGACCACGGCAAGACCTCGCTGCTGGACGCGCTCCGGTCCACGGACGTGGCGAGCGGAGAGCATGGCGGGATCACGCAGCACATCGGCGCTTACCAGGTGCGGATGGCCAACGGCGAGCGGGTGACCTTCCTTGACACGCCTGGTCACGCCGCCTTCAGCGCCATGCGGATGCGCGGAGCCAATGTGACGGACATCGTGGTCTTGGTGGTCGCCGCGGACGATGGGGTCATGCCGCAGACCATTGAGGCCATCAATCACGCCCGCGCGGCAGGCGCGCCCATCATTGTGGCCATCAACAAGATGGATAAGCCCGGCGCCGACGCCACGAAGGTCATCAACGAACTCCTCCAACATGAGATTGTGGTGGAAGGCTTGGGCGGCGAAACCCAAGCGGTGGAGGTTTCGGCCACCAAAAAGATGGGCCTCGACAATCTTGTGGAGGCTATCCTCCTGCAGGCCGAGGTCATGGACCTGAGGGCCAACCCGGACCGGTCGGCAGAAGGGGTGGTCATCGAAGCAAAGCTCGACAAAGGCCGCGGCCCCGTCGCGACGGTCCTCGTCAAGCGCGGCACGCTGAAGCGCTCCGACGTGGTGGTGGCGGGCGCCGCCTGGGGCCGCGTGCGCGCCCTCGTCAATGAACGGAACGAACAGGTGCCCGCAGCCGGCCCCTCGGAGCCTGTGGAGATCCTCGGCCTCGACGAGACGCCTGATCCGGGCGAGACCTTCGCCGTCGTCGAGAACGAAGCGCGGGCGCGGGAGCTCACGGAGTATCGTGTTCGTCTCAAGCGTGAGAAAACCATCGCCCCGGTGGGCGGCAACTCCCTCGCCGACATGATGGCCAAGCTCCAGACCAAGAAGGTCGCCGAGCTTCCGGTTGTGATCAAGGCCGACGTGCAAGGTTCAGCCGAGGCCATTGTCGGGGCATTGGATAAGCTCGGCACCGACGAAGTTCGCGCGCGCATCATCCAGTCCATGGCCGGCGCCATCACCGAGAGCGATGTGCTCCTCGCCAAGGGCGCCGGGGCCCCCATCCTTGGCTTCAACGTCCGCGCCTCTAGACAAGCGCGGGATCTGGCGGAGCGCGAGGGTGTGGAAATCCGATACTACGCCATCATCTACGACCTGATCGACGACATTAAGGGCGTCCTGTCAGGGATGCTGGCGCCAATTCAGCGCGAAACCTTCCTCGGCAACGCGGACGTGCTGCAGGTTTTCGACATCTCCAAGGTCGGCAAGATCGCCGGTTGCCGCGTGTCGGATGGCGTGGTCCGCAAGGGCGCCCGCGTCCGGATCATCCGCGAGGACATTGTGGTCCTCGAACTTGGCACCTTGCAGACCCTGAAGCGCTTTAAGGACGAGGTGAACGAAGTCGTCGCGGGCCAGGAATGCGGCATGGCGTTCCAGGGCTTCCAAGACATTAAAGTCGGCGACACCATCGAATGCTTCACCCTGGAGACGATCCAGCGCTCCCTCTAGGCGGCGGGTCAGGCTCCAGGGTCCTCAGGCGGCGCGGGGGACCCTATGGCCTATGATGAGGCGTTATCCGCCTACGAGCGGTTCGACTTCAGCGACGGCCGCTGGAGCCGACGGGTTTATCACAGAGGCTCCGGACCCGCGGTCATCATCATCCACGAGATGCCAGGCCTGCATCCCCTGGTGGTTCGCTTCGCCGATCGGGTGGCCGACGCGGGGATGACGGTCTTTCTCCCGAGCCTCTTCGGCGAGCCCGGCCGCAGGGTCTCCAACGCGTACCTGATGGGCGTCCTCGCCAAGGCCATCTGCGTTCGCCGCGAGTTCTCCATCTGGGCCTCGAACCAATCGAGCCCTATCGTGGATTGGCTGCGGGCCCTCGCCCGCCACGCCCATGGGGCCTGCGGCGGACGGGGCGTGGGGGCGGTGGGCATGTGCTTTACGGGCAACTTCGCCCTCGCCATGATGACCGAGCCGTCCGTGGTCGCCCCGGTTCTCTCCCAGCCCTCCCTGCCCCTCGGCCCACGCGGCCGAGCCGCCCTCGGCGTTTCCGAGGGGGAGGTGCGCTGCGCCCGCGAGCGGCTGACGCAGGAGGACCTCACCATGATCGGCTTGCGGTTTCACGGAGATCCCGTCGTCCCGAAGGAGAGGTTTGAGACCCTGAAATCCACGTTCGGCGACCGTTTTGAGGCCATCGAACTTGATCCCGCCGACGCCCGCGAGACCCCGGGTCGGCCTGCCCATTCCGTCCTCACCCTTCATCTGCGCGACGACGACCCTGAGGGGCCCACAAAAAAAGCTGAGGCGCGCGTCATCGCCTTTTTTCGCGAGCGCACCGGCGCTGCGTGATGCGCCCCGGTCGCCGCACGCGCCCATCTTGAGTGTTGGCCCGCCCGGGGTGGGCATGCTACCGCAACCCTCATGCGCGTCTTCCGCTTCGCCGCCGTCTCGGCGCTCCTCGCCTTCGGTCTCCTCTCGGCCTGTTCGACCCTACCGCGACTTGAGGCGGCTAACGACATCCATGCCTTCCTCGTGGCCATCCGCGACGGCGACAACGCGGCCTTCGACGCCCATGTGGACCGTCCCGCGCTCAAGTCTCAACTCAAGGCGCGTCTGCTGTCCGGGGCGGTCGAGTCTTCTGGCGCAGCGAGCCCCGCCACCCTTGGTGCGCTTCTCGTGGGGCCCCTTGTGGACGTGGGCGTCGACACCCTCGTGCGCCCCGACGTCTTTCGCGTGATCGCGGGCGAGTTGGGGTATTCGGCCGACAAGCCCATCCCGAGCACCCTCGCCATAAGTGGGTTCGTGCGCCCCGTAGAGGACGGCAGAGCCTGCATTTTCACCCGCCGCAACGGCCCCTGCGTCCTGATGTTCAAGGACGAAGCGGGGGTTTGGAAACTCATCGGCTTCGAGGGGCGGATCGAAATGGGTAAGGGCGGGCGGCTGAAGCTGGGATCCTAGGGATCGGCCGCCGCCAAAGGCGCCCGTCCTTCGTCTCCCACGACCCTGGCTTCTCGCGCACTCAGTGGACAAACCGGCCTGGGGGGACTAGACCCCCGCCCCTGCCGCGGACGGCGGGCTGCGGAGGGCCGCCGCCGCGTTCCGCGGCGGAGATCGTCATGCGCCATTCTCCCAAATCCGGCGCGGGCCGGCCGAGACGTCCCGCCGCCGACGCCGGTCCGACCCAGCGCCAACTGCGCGCGGGTGAACTCGTGCGCCACAGCCTTGCTCAGATTCTGCGCGAGGAGGACATCCAGGATCCGGCCCTCGCCAATGTTTCCGTGACGGTCACAGAGGTGCGCATGAGCCCGGATCTCCGGCACGCCACCTGTTTCGTGGAACCCCTGGGGGCCGGCCTCGGATTCGCTCACCCTGAAGCCGTCACAACCGCCCTCAACAAGGCGGCGCGCTTTCTGCGCGGGCGCCTCGGCAAGGTGGTGGACCTCAAATTCACCCCTCAACTTAAATTCATCCACGACGACAGCTTCAACGAAGCGTCCCACATAAACGCCCTGTTCGCCCGGCCCGAGGTGGCGCGCGACTTGCGCGCGGTGGACACCGAGGACGGGGACGAAGTCGGCGACGCAGGCGCGGCGGCAAAGCTCTGATGGCCCGACGGCGCAAGGGTGAGGCCGTCTCTGGATGGATCGCCCTCGACAAACCGTACGGAATGGGGTCCACGGACGCCGTGTCCCTCGTGCGGCGCCTGTTCAACGCCCAGAAGGCCGGCCACGCGGGAACCCTTGACCCCCTCGCCACCGGGGCCCTGCCTATCGCGCTCGGGGAAGCGACCAAGACGGTCTCGTTCCTCATGGAGGCGCGCAAGACCTACCGGTTCACCGTGGAGTGGGGGGCTTCGACGACGACCCTCGACAAGGAGGGCGAGGTGTGCGCCGCCTCCGACGTGCGTCCCGATCCGGAGGCCGTCCAAAGGGCCTTGCACAGGTTCGTCGGCGAAATTCTTCAAATTCCCCCGGCCTTCTCGGCGATCCGCGTGGCCGGCGAGCGCGCCTACGACCTCGCCCGGGAGGGCGTCGCCGTCGATCTCGCGCCGCGGCCTGTGGTCGTCCACAGGGCCGCCCTTGTGGAAGCCTCGCCGCAGGGAGCCTGCATTGAGGTGGAATGCGGCAAGGGCACCTATGTCCGCTCCATCGCCCGCGACCTCGCCGCAGCCCTCGGCGCCGAGGGCCACATCAGCGCCCTGCGCCGCCTCGGGGTGGGTTCGTTTCAAGAGCCTTCATTGATTTCTCTGGAAACTTTGAAGGATTTGGTGCATGAGGCGGCAGGCTCGAAGGCTTTGCTTCCGGTTGAGACCGCGCTGGACGACATCCCGGCGCTGGCCGTGACCCATGAAGACGCCTTCAGGTTGAGGCAGGGACGTTCGATCGTTCTCCTTCCCCGGCAGGTCGAAGCGCTCAAAACGCGGCTCTCTTCCCGATTTTCGGGATCGGGAGACGCGCCGAGAACCGTTTCCGCCACGGCCGCGGACGGCGCGATCGTCGCTCTTTGTGAACTTCGCGCGGGGCGGCTCAGCCCTACCCGCGTGTTTCATCTTACGGAGACTTGACGATGTCGATCACCCCGGACCGCAAGGCCGAACTGATCCATACCCATGCCCGCACCGAGGGCGACACCGGTTCCGCCGAGGTGCAGGTGGCTATCCTTTCCGAACGGATTTCGAACCTGACGGAACACTTCAAGACCCACAAGAAAGACAACCACTCCCGCCGGGGTCTGTTGAAGATGGTGTCCCAGCGACGCCGCCTTCTCGACCACCTCAAAGCATCCGACGAGAGCCGCTATACGGCCCTCATCAGCACGCTTGGCCTGCGCCGGTGATTGTCAGCGCCCTGGGATCTCGGTCCCGGGCGCACCTGGGGCCTCTTGTTGAGGCCCCGATTCCAGCAGGGCGGCACGACCGTCCGCACGACGCCTGGGCCGATGGCGGCCCAGGTCTGGACGAGGAACGCCTGTCCGTACGCACACGCACGCACGCACCCTGTCCGCCCCTTGGGAAATCCGTCCCAAGGATTGAGAGAAAGAAACCTCTATGTTCGACATTAAACGCAAGACGATCGACTGGGCTGGCCGTAAACTGACCCTCGAAACGGGGCGCATGGCGCGCCAGGCTGATGGGGCCGTGCTCGCCACCTACGGAGAAACCACAGTCCTCGCGACCGTCGTCGCCGCTAAAACTGCTAAGGAGGGGATCGATTTCTTTCCCCTTACCGTAAATTACCAGGAAAAGACCTACGCCGCAGGCAAGATCCCGGGCGGCTTCTTCAAGCGCGAAGGGCGGCCGACGGAAAAGGAGACCCTGGTTTCGCGTCTCATCGACCGTCCTATCCGCCCCCTGTTCGTCAAGGGGTTCAAGAACGAGACCCAAGTGGTGGTCAACGTTCTCAGCCATGACCTCGAGAACGATCCCGACATCGTCGCCATGGTGGCCGCCTCCGCCGCCCTGACCCTCTCGGGCGTGCCTTTCATGGGCCCCATCGCGGCGGCGCGGGTGGGCTTCATCAACGGCGAGTACGTGCTCAACCCGACCCTCGACCAATTGGCGGACACGCGAATGGACCTCGTGGTCGCCGCGACTGACGACGCGGTGATGATGGTCGAGTCGGAAATTCAGGAGCTTACCGAGGAGCAGGTCCTTGGCGGCGTCGTCTTCGCCCATGAAGGCCTGCGCCCGGTGATCCAGGCCATCATCGAACTCGCCGAACACGCCGCCAAGGATCCTTGGGATTTCCATGCCGACGCTATCGAGGGTCTCGTGAGCCAGATCCAGTCCCTGGTCGGATCGGAACTGCGCTCTGCCTACGGCCATACCGGCAAGGGGGACCGACACCACGGCATCGACGCCGCTAAGGCCAAGGCTGCGGCCGCCCTGGTCAAGTCCGCCGCCGTCCCGGACGGCTGCGACGGCACTAAATTCGCCGCCGCGTTCAAGGAGGCTGAAGCCAATATCCTGCGCCGCGACATCATCGAGCACGGTAAACGGGTGGACGGTCGCCCCCTCGACAAGGTCCGCGCCATCGCTTCGGAAGTCAGCGTTCTGCCCCGCGCCCACGGATCGGCCCTCTTCACCCGGGGCGAGACCCAGGCCCTGGTGGTGGCCACCCTTGGCACCGCCGAGGACGAGCAGTGGATCGACGCCCTTGAGGGGACCTACAAGGAGAAGTTCCTCCTTCACTACAACTTCCCTCCCTTCTCCGTGGGCGAAACCGGCCGGATGGGCTCCCCCGGCCGTCGCGAAATCGGCCATGGCAAGCTGGCCTGGCGCGCCCTTCGCCCCATGCTGCCGTCGCCCGCCGAGTTCCCCTACACGGTCCGGCTCGTCTCGGAGATTTTTGAGTCCAACGGCTCCTCCTCCATGGCCTCCGTCTGCGGCGGGTCCCTGGCCCTCATGGACGCGGGCGTGCCCCTGAAGAAGCCGGTGTCCGGCATCGCCATGGGGCTCATCCTGGAGCCGTCAGGAGAATATGCCGTTCTCTCCGACATTCTTGGGGATGAAGACCACCTCGGCGACATGGACTTCAAAGTCGCCGGAACCGAGGACGGAATCACCTCGCTCCAGATGGACATCAAGGTTCCCGGCATCACCCGCGAGATCATGGAAAAGGCCCTGCATCAGGCCAAGGCCGGTCGCTTGCACATCCTGGGCGAAATGGCCAAGGCCATGCCCGCCCCACGGGCGGATGTGGGCGAGTTCGCACCCAAGATCGAAACCATCTCCATCCCGACGGACAAGATCCGCGACGTCATCGGCACCGGCGGCAAGGTCATCCGCGAGATCGTTGAGAAGACGGGCGCGAAGGTGAACGTTGAGGACGATGGGACGGTGAAGGTCTCCGCATCGGATGGCGCGAAGATCAAGGCCGCCATCGACTGGATCAAAAGCCTCACCTCAGAGCCGGAAGTGGGCGCCATCTACACGGGCAAGGTGGTGAAGGTTGTGGATTTCGGCGCCTTCGTGAACTTCTTCGGGGCCAAGGACGGTCTGGTTCACGTCAGCCAAATCTCCTCCGAGCGGGTCAACCGTCCCCAGGACGTGCTCGCAGAGGGTCAGGTCGTGAAGGTCAAGCTCGTCGGCTTTGACGATCGCGGTAAGACCAAGTTGTCCATGAAAGTCGTCGACCAGGAGACGGGCGAGGACCTCTCCAAGCGCGAGGCCGTTGAAGCGGTCTGACGCCCAAAGGCGCAATCGTGAGGAAGAGCCCCCGGTCAAAGCAGACCGGGGGCTTTTTCATGCGCCGCGCGCCCCCGCCAGGGGAGGGCGACAGGGCGATAATTCGCAGATATAAGCCCTGCCTTCATCGTGGAGGGGCAAGGCGGGCTCCATGCTCGGTTGACGGCGCCCTAGATCATCCGGCGTCGCCACCGCAGGCTGGAAAAGCGCTTCTTCCCTCCGCATCATCTTCCTGACCCTGGCGGAACCTGAATGGCCCACGCTTATGACGTCGCTGCGATCGGAAACGCCATCGTCGACGTGATCGCGCCCGCGAGCGACGACTTTCTTAAGGCCGAAGACCTGGCCAAAGGCGGCATGGGCCTCATCGATGAGGAACGCGCCCACGCTCTTTACGCCCGCATGGCGCAAGGTGTTGAAGCGTCCGGAGGTTCCGCCGCCAACACCGTCGCCGGCGTAGCCTCCTTAGGCGGAAAGGGCGCCTACATCGGCAAGGTCGCGAAGGACCTTCTGGGCGAGGTCTTCGTGCACGACATTCGCGCCATCGGCGTCGCCTTCGACACCGCGCCCCTGGAGACCGGACCCGCGACAGCCCGCTGTTTGATCAACGTCACCCCTGACGGGCAAAGGACAATGTCCACCTTCCTGGGCGCCTCGGTCGCCCTCTCGCCTGAGGATGTGTCAGCTTCGGTCATTGCGGCGGCGAACCTCATCTATCTTGAGGGGTATCTTTTCGACGCCCCCTCCGCCCGGGCCGCCTTCAGCAAGGCCACGAGCCTCGCCCGCGGCGCCGGCCGACGCATCGCCCTGACCCTGTCGGACAGCTTCGTGGTGGAGCGTCACCGCGCCGGCCTCCTCGCGTTCATTGAGACCGACGTGGACGTGGTGTTCGCCAATGCGGCGGAGGTGACGGCGTTGTTTGAGACCGACGACGTGGACGCCGCGTCTGCGGCCTTGGCCGCCCGCGCCGCCGTGGCCGCCGTGACCTGCGGGGCCCAGGGCTCAATCGTGCTTGGGGAAGGACGCGCCGAGCGCGTCCCGGCCGTCCCGGTAGAGCGGGTTATTGACACGACCGGCGCAGGGGATCAGTACGCCGCGGGATTTCTTTTCGGCCTGGCCCGGCGCCAGCCCCTCGCGGAATGCGCCCGACTGGGCCATATCGCGGCTGGCGAGGTCATAACCCACTACGGGCCCAGACCCCAAACTTCGCTGAAAGCCCTGGCTTTCCCCGCTTAACCCTCAAACACGTCGAAGGATCAGATGAGCCGAAAAGGCGTTATCGTCCGTGACACCCGGGAGACCAAGATCCGGGTCGAGCTTGAGCTGGACGGAACCGGCCTGTGTCGAATCGACACCGGAATCGGGTTTTTCGACCACATGTTGGAGGCCTTCGGCCGTCACGCCGGTTTCGACCTTTTGGTGGAGGCCAAGGGCGATCTTCATATCGACATGCATCACACGGTGGAGGACGTGGGCATCGTCATCGGCCAGGCGCTTAAGCGCGCCTTGGACGGCTTCAACGGCGTCCGCAGGTTCGGGCACGCCTACATTCCCATGGACGAGACCTTAACGCGCTGCACCGTCGACCTCAGCAACCGCCCCTATCTCATCTGGAAGGTCGTCTTTCCGACGCAGAAGATCGGCGTGTTCGACACGGAACTCTTCAAGGAGTTCCACCACGCCCTCGCTATGAATGCAGGCGCCTGCGTTCACCTGGAGACCCTCTACGGCGCAAACAGCCACCACATCGCGGAAAGCGGTTTCAAGGCCCTCGCCCGGGCCCTGCGCGTGGCCGTAGAGATAGATCTCAAGACGGGCGGCGCCGCGCCGTCAACCAAGGGCGTGCTTTAACCCCATGGGCGAAGTTGTCCTGATCGACTATGGATCCGGAAACCTCCGTTCTGCGGAAAACGCCTTGCGCCGAGTGGCCGCCGATGGGGATCTCGCCGCCACCATCGTGGCCAGCAACGATCCGGATCGCGTGGCCAGGGCCGATCGCCTGGTGCTGCCAGGCGTCGGAGCCTTCGCCGCCTGCATGGCCGCCCTTGCGGGACGATCTGGCCTCATCGAGGCCATGCGCGAGGCCGCGCAGGTTCGGGGCGCGCCCTTTCTGGGCGTTTGCGTGGGTATGCAACTCCTCGCCACTCGTGGTCTGGAGTTCGGCGAGACCGCCGGCCTTGATTGGATTCCCGGCGAGACGCGCCGCCTGTCGCCCGCCCAGCCTGGGGCCAAGGTTCCCCACACAGGGTGGAACGATGTGGTTCCTGGGACCATCGGCGCCCTTGCGCCGCGGACGCCCACGCCCTTCTACTTCACCCACTCCTTCTGCCTCCATCCCGAAGATCGGCGAACTGTCACTGCGGAGGCGGACCATGGCGGGGTTTTCGTCGCGGCGGTGGAGAGCGGCAACATCGCCGGGGTTCAGTTCCACCCGGAAAAAAGCCAGACGGCGGGCCTTGCCCTATTGGAACGTTTTCTGCGTTGGCGGCCCTGACGGAGCTTAGATGATCCTTTATCCCGCGATTGACCTGAAGGGCGGACGCTGCGTCCGCCTGGCCCAGGGTGATTTCAACCAGGCCGTGGTCTACAACGACGATCCTGCCGATCAGGCCCAGCGTTTTGCGCGCGCCGGCTTCGGCTGGATCCACGTGGTGGATTTGGACGGTTCCGTTGAGGGCCGGGCGGTGAACGCCGCCGCCGTCGCCTCCATCCTCCAAGTGGTCGCGGTGCCAATCCAGCTTGGCGGCGGAATACGGGATATGGCGGGCGTCGAGCGGTGGCTGGAGGCGGGGGTCAGTCGGGTGATCCTCGGCACCGCCGCCGTTCGTGAACCGGCCTTCGTCAAACAGGCCGCCCTCGCCTATCCTGAGCAAATCGCCGTGGGCCTCGACATTCGGGACGGAAAGGTCGCCGTCCAGGGCTGGCTCGAGGATACGGGTCTCGCCGCCCTCGAGGTGGCGCGCCGTTTTGAGGATGTGGGCGTCGGCTGCCTTGTGGTCACCGATATAGGCCGAGACGGCATGCTTCAGGGCGTAAATCCTGACGTCTTTGGCGTCGTTGCCGACGCCGTGGGCATCCCCGTCATCGCCGCCGGCGGGATGACGACCGTGGCCGACATTGAAGCCCTGAAGCGGCGGTTGGGCACACCCGTGGCTGGGGCTGTCTTGGGCAAGTCGCTCTACGCCGGAACCCTTCAGCCGGGCGAAGCCTTGGCTGCGGCGCGGGCGGCCTGACCGTGCTGAAGGTCCGGGTGATTCCATGCCTCGACGTAAAGGACGGTCGGGTCGTCAAGGGCGTGCAATTTCAGTCCCTCAGGGACGCCGGCGATCCTGTGGAGCACGCGAGCGCCTATGACGCGGCGGGCGCGGACGAGCTTATGTTCCTCGACATCACCGCAAGCCATGAGGGGCGAAGGCCGATTCACGAGGTCATCGCCCGGACGGCGGATGTCTGCTTCATGCCCCTGTCAGTGGGCGGCGGCGTACGCAGCGTCGCTGACGCGCGCCAGCTTCTCTTGTGCGGAGCGGACAAGGTCGCCATCAATACCGCGGGCGTGGAGAACCCAGACCTGTTTTCGGCGGCGTCCGACGCCTTCGGCGCCCAGGCCGTGGTCGCCGCCATCGACGCCAAGGCGCGATCGGGCGGCGGTTGGGAAGTTTTCACCTATGGCGGCCGCCGGGCGACGGGCATGGACGTCGTTGAGTACGCCCAGCGGGTTGTCGAGCGGGGCGCCGGAGAGATCCTTCTCACCTCAATGGACAGGGATGGCGCGCGCGACGGATACGACACCGCGCTCCTGCGCGCCGTGACCTTGGCGGTGGGCGTCCCTGTGATCGCTTCCGGTGGGGCTGGATCCGCGGCCCATCTCGTGGAGGCTGTGACCCAAGGCGGGGCCGATGCGGTGCTCGCCGCGTCTATTTTCCACTTTGGCGAGACCAGCATTACTGACGCCAAGGGGGCCCTCGCCGCTGCCGGGCTCCCAGTTCGAGCGCGACACGGGGAATAGAAAAGCCGGAAGGGGGGCGCCCCCTGGAGGAGGCGACATGGTTAAACGCGAAGCCGGACGGTCCGTGGATCAGGCCTCTTTAAGCGCGGTGTTAGAGCGACTTGAGGCGGTCATCCGCTCCAGACAAGGCGGCGATGCGCACCAGTCCTATACGGCTGGCCTCCTCGCTGATCCTCCCCGCGCCGCCAAGAAGCTGGGCGAAGAGGCCGTTGAAGTGGTGGTCGCCGCCCTGAGCGGCGACGCTGCAGCTCTAGCTGGCGAAAGCGCCGATCTGCTTTATCACCTATGCGTCCTTCTGGTCGCGCGCGGCGTCCCCCTCGGCGAGGTCGCCCTCGCGCTCAAAGCCCGGGAGGGCCGGTCGGGCCTTGAAGAGAAGGCGTCGCGCGCTAGCTGATCCGAGATATTTATCTCGTCCAACACTGCGTTGTGCGCGACGAAGTCAGTTGTTGTCGTCCCTGGCCACAATAGAGAATTTGCACCATGCGCTGCGCTTGCCCGCAGCCGGAACTCGCGTGCAGCTGACGGGGTCCGCTGGCGGAGAAAAGTTTACGGACACCATGTATCTGTCCGCTCCGACAGCCACGTCGTTGAGGCGGCGCCGTTCGCCGCTCCCTAGGGTGAAGGTCCATTTGCCGCCGGCTTGGCGGATGATTGAAAAGTGACAGGTTTGCGAGGGTGCGCCTTTGCAGACGAATTCCGCCGTGCTGGAAGCGCCGCCTATTTCGGGCGCTTTAGCGACGCACGGGCTTTGGACGAGGAGACAAAGCGCCGCCATCGCCATCGCTATGGCTGGGGTCGCGGCTCCTCGATAAGACGTGGTCATGCTCGCGCGCCTCGAAGGGTTAACCGCGCCTAAAGTAGGGCGAGGCCGAGTTCGCGCCAAGGCTTGTCTCACTTTGGCGCGGTCCCTCCCTCCAAGG
>Ga0209208_10005561_pt1 | contig 17544 bp, 10 predicted proteins | sample S1TSphfallax_3_FD_187694 | JGI IMG/M metagenome (GOLD analysis project Ga0209208, IMG submission 187694) | Host-associated microbial communities from peat moss isolated from Minnesota, USA - S1T2_Fd - Sphagnum fallax MG (SPAdes) (version 2) | ecosystem: Host-associated > Plants > Peat moss >... | reverse complement strand
TTAGACTTGTTGGGATTACCACCTTCAAAACAACATTTTCAAATTGGATGTCCCATTATGTTATTATGTAATATTGCTCCAAAACATGGACTTTGTAATGGTTCACAACTCGTAGTGACTAAATGATCATGTCATTGAAGCATGTATTTTAATAGGTATGCATGTTGGAAAAACAACCTTTGTCCCTATAATTATAACCAACCATGTTTGAAATTTATTCAAAGATAATTTCCTATGAAAGTTGCTTTTGTTATGACAATCAACAAATCACAAGGTCAATCTATAAAATATGTAGGTCTAGATCTCATAACACCTATATTTTTTCATTATAAGTTGTATGGAGCACTTTTTAGAACCACATTAGTTAATTCACTAAAAATATTTTCCTTGAACAAAATGTATAAAGAACAATGAACATTGTATATTCTAAAGTATTAATATAAAATTTTAACTATTGCAGTAAACTATATATGTCATCATAAATCTCAATATTTTGTTTTTCCAAAAATATTTTGTTTACATAAAGCATCCAATATTTCAATAAATTGATTTAAACACTTGGGAAAAGCAATGTTCACATGTTGAGTTTCCCTCTTTTGTTATGGGTTCACTTGTAAAGAAAAATCAATTGAAGATGTGGTAACACTTGGGCCAATAGCACATGCCACACTAGTCTATCTATGAAACAAGTTAGTTAATTTATTTTGTTTTGTTTTGTTTTGTACCAATGAGATACACCGAACTAGGATGCTTCAGATTGCATTTTTGGTCTCTTTGGAAAGCTCTCAAGGAGGAGGAGTGCATCGGGTTGGTTCCATGGCGTTTGGACTTGCAATGCAAACGTTTTTGAATATTGAATGATTTTTTCACTGAAAATTAAATTAAATTGTAGCTGAAAGATTCGGAGGAATTGGAATGTGTGTTTATTGTTTTTGGAAAGATCTTGATGAAAAGGATTTAATGGGATTTATTTGGTAAGATCTGGATTTAGAACATGGGAGATATTGATTTTAAAGTGATTTTTGTAGTTTAAAAAATCAAATAAATTCCAAAAAACCAAGCTTTGGAAGGAAAAATCAGTTGAGGACATGGTAACACTTGGGCCAATAGCACATGCCACACTAGTAATAGTAATAATTCATTTGTCATAAATCTCAAATTAATTCTCAATAATGAACCATTTTTAGTAATAATAATTGATTAAATGAAAATGATCATCATTTGACATTATGATGTTTTTGAAAAAAACCTAAAACTTTTGTTTCAATATAAATGGTTTGGAATAAATAAATTTGGCAATTTTTCTCATTGTGGCAAATTTGAAAAAGGTTGGCCAACATGCATATAGGGCATCAAATGGCCAACATTTAGTTTTTTCACCACACTTGGATTGTTCAAATATTGTGTGTAGCCATTTGTTTAATTGGTGATTTGTAGTTGTTGTCAATACAAACAAATTGTCATTCCTATCCATAGCCATGTCACATTTCACTACCATTGATCAATCATGCCTCCGCTTCTTACATGCCAATCACCATCACCATCATGATGCACTCTTTGATAAAATCATCACCACCCATTATGCACATTCTAAAAACGTATTTGCATTCCATTATGAATATCACACATATGTAGTAATTGTTTTTCATGTAGTGAAAAAATGTTTAATCATCTATTAAAATGCATTTTATAGATGAACTCATGAATGTAAGTTACAATGGCATTGTGAAGGAAAATTTTGAAGATTTTGTAATAGGTGAAAAGCAAATCTCTTCCCGAATTTTGTTTTGATTTGTGGCATTAACTACACCACATTAATTAAAATTGTGCTTGGTTGTTATTGAATGGAAATCTGGTTCAACTACAATGACAATGAGCAATGCATCCCTTCCAAGTACAGTCCATTGTTAGTTTCATGCATTTTCAATTTATTGTTTGGAAAGAATATAGATTCCAAAATTACATTGCAATTTGCATTGGTTGTAATGTTTTTGAGTCAAAGGGAGGAAAACCCAAGAAGGAACTTACTTAGTTTCAATCACATACCAAATATTTTTCATGTAACCAATGTGCAAAAATATCGGTTTCATGTACTTTCAATGCCAAATCTATTATCAAGTTGGGAGGAAAGATAAGTTGTTGGTTTTAATTGAAATTTGATTATTTAATCAAACATTCGAGATTCAAGAAATGTGTATGCATTAAACTAGGAATTACAATGAGTGAATATTTTTGTGTTAGGCAAGTATCATATTTTTAAATACTCGTCTGATCCAATTTCACAAAATAGATTACAAAAGGTTCCAATTATCACTTTTTAATTTTTTTAAACATTTATACATAGGGTTAGGGTATCAATATTTTTATTTTAAAAATATAACTAGTTCTCATAAATTTGAGAACAATTGGTTATCATTTGACGATTTTCACTAATTGGTTATTATTATTTTTCAAATTAAAATACCAACTTTTTATTAAAAATATTTATTTGATTCTTTTTTGAAATTAAAAAATCGTATTTATCCGTAAAATAAGGAAAACATATCACCTAAACCTTGAGTTTGGTCATACATGGAATGAGATTAAAAAAAAAACTTGCAAAAAAAATACATTAACATTGGGGGGGTGAACCTCACAAAATTAATTTTCATATTGTCTTTCCCTTTTCTTGAACACCTCCACTACTAATACATATATATTCATTGTTCTTAGTAGTACAACTATTATAATTAGTTCAAACCTCGTGCATTAAATGCACAACCTTGTTTAATGGTTGTGCATAAAACCTTGTACATTACACCTTAAGAACATAACTTGGGTAACTTGGGTTTTACGTCATTGGGGTCTTGAATTATTAAATTATTATTTTTGGATCAAATTTTCATTCATCAAGATTTCATACAAGTGTGAACTAGTGATCAAGGTTTCAATCAAGGTATCATTGAAAGTGATACCCTTAAGGTTTCAAATAAGGATGATTGGGTGATACACAAGGGGCATTTTTGATACTTACCAAACATTGGAATATTTTGTAGATCTCACTTGACATTCATGTGAAGAATGAAAGAGTCTATAGGGCACAACATTGTTGCTAATTAGCTTATGAATGGTGGCAAGGCAAAAAAAAAATTTGTGCAATTTGAAATTAATTAGCAAGTAGTCCAATTATTGAAAGTAGAGAATTGTCCTCAAAAACATTGGAGTAATTTTATAGGTAAAAGGATGGATTGTGGCAAAGGCATTGCAAAATGTCATTTTGCATGTGATTAAGTTGATGTTGTCAATTCTCTATTTCTTCTAGTCAATTGCAACAAGATAACAATTGTTGACAACCAAAATTGGTTATGAATGCATGTTTATATCATTAACAAGTGGAAGCAAGTTCCTATCTTGTTTAAATTGGACAAGGTGGAAGGAACCACGACTAATATGTTGAAATAAACAATTGTGAGTTTCCTTGATGAGTACGGAGGTGTGAGCAAGGTTAACCTAGCACACAAGTTTGTTTGTTTTGGAGTAGATGGAGTCACAATGTTTTTATAAGGGATGAAAATTGACATGACAATTTAATTGATTAAAAAACATGCTCCCTATATGAGTAGTGTGCATTATATGGCACATTACATGAACTTAATTATTACCACTTTTAGTTTTTTAAGGTTGGTATCCAAGTTCAAATGATTTTTTATAGCTATGTACAACTATTTTGCACACATGTTTAAACATCATCTTGAACTAAATAAGTTGATAGAACTTTTGGAATGGAAGGGCAACAAACTACTAAAGAATATCAAAACAAGTGGATATCAATGTTATCACTGTCTAAGAAAGTCCAAACAAAATATTAATTTTTGGTGGTTAAAATGGCTAAAGATAACACCACCATTGAGAATGCAAAATCCAACTATGAATTAATGTGCATGTTAACTTTGGGTTATTCTTTTACCTTTTACCTAGGAGATTAGCGACTTAGGGGGAATCTTGGTAATTTATTACCAATAATTATTATTTCCATTTTTTCAGGGGATAAGGCCCACTAATTTAACTAACTTCTAGAGAGGATAGGTAAGAAGGCAACCACCTACCTTCTAGAAGGTGGTAGTTGACTAATTAATTGCCTATAAAGTAGTAGGTAACTTGGAGTAAAAATAAAAGGACCAACTAATTTAATGGGACTTCTAGTGGTGGTTTTGTTTTGGTATGGACTTGGGGGGAGGATTTAGGGGGTGGGAAAGCCCCTTATTCCATGGCTTTTTTTTTTTCATTGTTCTTTGGTTTTGGTTTTGGTTTTTTTTTTCTTTGTTGTTTCCCACTCATTCTTTCTAATTTGTTCCTTTTTTTTTTTTCTTCTATCTATCTATGACTTTCTTTTTGTTTTCTTTCTTTTTAAGCTAGTAGATTATATTGATTGTGGATTAAAGGAAGGGACAACAGTCTCTAGATGCACTTGAATCAAATAAAAAAGGCAATAAAACATAAATGTTTAAGCACAACCTTTCTTTTATTTGGATTTATTTTGAATTTTTTGTTTTACTATTCTAGTAGGATAGTAGGAGAGAAAGGAAAAAGGTAATCATTATTGGGACAAGTTTATTTACCTCTATAATATGTGATTTTCACATGAGATATCTATTTTGAGTGACTACAAGTGATGTTACCCTATGGTGGTAACTATATAATGCATGGTAGAATTATTGTCCCCTTATTTACTAATTAAACTATGTTATTTTCTTTTGATGTAAGTAACCTTATGCCATATTGGTATGACTCACTTAGTAAGTGGAAGTTAGGATGGGAAAGTAAGATATTGTCCAAGGAGCATATTTTTACTTTTTTCATCTACAATTTGTTATTCTTATGTGATTAATTGTAGTAGAGTAAGAAAATTAAAAATATATTTTTAGAAGGTGTGACATTATTTTTCCCCAGTATTACCTTCAAGCTAAAGGTGATTATTTGGGACCTAGTTAACAGTATTAATAATGGGATGTAAAGACATTGCTAGGTTCGGCTTTACATCTTACCATGTTTGGAAATTTGCCAAGGGTTGTCTAAGTTCACACAAGGGTAACAAAAATTTATTTATGACTTGATTTTTGTCCTAAAGTTTGCCAATGCAACTTTTTTTAGTATGTACTATGATAACGAGCTTGGAAAGATTACCTACGACACTTCTTATTGTTCTTTAAACTTGTTGATCTTGCATGTGCGATGCTTTACATTTGACTTGATGGGAAAAACCTACTTCCCAAGTTGATAATGTTGCATTCTATGTATCCAACCAATGAGGGTCACCAACATGGTAATTGAAGAGATGTGGGCTTAAGCTATGAAGTCTATGTAATTCAATGTTTTGTAGCAATTACTAGTCTCATATATGAGTTTGAGAGATGTTTCCCTACTCAATAGATGTTGAATGCCACTAGAATAAACTACTTGCAATATATATATCGACTTGTTTTTGAGGCATAAATTATGTTTCCAACCCACATGGTCATTATTTAGGCCTTTTAGATATTAAAAGGCCTAGGGTATGACAAAGAATTTGTGGGGCCCTTGTGAGACCTTATATTGCTTGATTGATAGGCATTTTATTTTAAGTTAATGTGGGAAAGGTTGGGGTTTTGAACTTCAAATTGTTAAAGTGGTTTAAATTGGCAAAGTTTTGCATGGTACTAATTTTGGGCAACATGGAGGATGAGTGGACATTTTCCAACCTTTCATTCATAAAAAAAACAGCTCTAGAATTGCTTAACAATTCATCTCAATCTTGTTGTGAATACCTATGTTTATAGCTTTTACTTGTTGGAAACCTTTTCATTCTACATGATTATAAAATATTATAATGAACATGTCATACTCATCATGTGATGGACATTTAACTTGGCTTTTTGGTTAAAAGATTTTATCTTTTCATGCTGCTAGTGGAAGGCAATATAGTTCAAGTGTGGGCTTGGTTTTCTTGTTTTTGAATTAAATTCCTTTCAAGTTGGTAGTGGAATGTAGCACAACTCAATCTTGGTTGCATTAAGCCTTGCTAGCTTTTATTTTAGTTATATATCAAGGTGCAAAAAGGTTTGTTGGTTTTCGTTTTAATTATGTATTTACATGCATAAGGTCTTTTTGCTTTTTATTCCAATTATATCTATCAAGGTGCAAAGAAATCCATATTCAACAAAATCAAACTTTTGACAAAAGCTTTATGATTTGTTTTGTGTTACATTTGAAATCACCTCCTTGGGCTTGTATATTATCATGGTGATCTTGTTTTCAAGAATAAGATGAGACATATTGATTTTGGTTTTTTTTGTATGTTTTCTAACATGGGTGTGGGTGCATAAAGGGCATGGCTACAATGGGCAAAATCCAATATGGATTGGGGATCAAATCCCCTTCATGTCACTTTGTGCTTTTTATTTTTTCCTTTTCTTATGTGAACTTTGTTTGGTTCTATTTTTGTGCAAAGTTTTCTCCTTATTGGGATGTTTTTCCCTTATTTGATTTGGAATAATTGTTGGTTGCACATAAGGTTTTGCACATTTAGGTTTATGGTCCTTGTGAATGTCAATGGTTGAAGTTTTAAAAAAACTTCTAATTAGATTGAGAATCAAACATCATCAAGGAACGTAATGCTATGTGATTGTGGATGTACATTCATGGATAAAAACAACTTGCAAGTGTGACAAAAGATTTTAAAGATGAATGTACATGGTTGAGAGCTTTGTTTAATGAAGTCTTTTCTATTGAATCTCGTAAAAAAATCGCAAGGAATGAGAAGGTTGTAGATAATAGTACAAAAGGTAGGAGTGGGGTTTAAATTGTAATAACATAATTAGCAAGGTAAAAAATAATAATAAAAAAGAAAACACAATTCTTCAACATCACCAACAAATGAAAAATTCCACCATTGAAGAGTCATTTCCTTCCATTATTTAGTTGAAAGATGAAGGTAAGCCCTAGCTTGGTCTACATTTTTATGTTTTATGCTTGGGGGTTGAAAATTCAATCTTGCAAAACATTCATGGTGTTGTATACAAAGCCAATGCAATTGAAATTATAATTTGGGTTTAATTCCTAGAAGTAGATATTGATTAAGCTTTGATGTCAAGTTTCCTTGAGGAATGTAGGAAAGTGAATTGAATGTTGAAACCATCTTGCAAATGTGAATTTAAACACATGTTTTTTGAGATTTACATATGTGTTCACTCTTGGTACTTATGACAATATTCGATTTTGTAGAAATATACAAACAAGTGAACGCATCATTGATATACCAAATGTAGTTGGCTTGGTTTTTCCTTCATCTTTCTAAGCTTGAAAGTTTTCTTCCATCATTCACTTATTCTAAAGTACCAATGAGATGGTCAAAGTTGTTCAATATCTCATTTATGGGAACTTCATTATGCTCTTTGCCAACCTCATTTTTGTGTTGCATATAGTGAGGAAGGCAAAGATCATAATAAGGAAAGTCATTTTAAGTTTACACTTTTTTCATTGAATTTAGTTGCAAAATAGCAAATAACCTGAGTCATTCCCTTATAGTTTTTTTTTTTTTTAGCAAGGTCCCAATTGGTCTATATGTTAGTAGAGTAACATATGGGTGTGGGAGAGGCTAATCAATGGAATTGGTTATATGATTTAAGAAATAGTTGTAGCAAAGTGTTTAAATATGGATAATATATCTAACTTGGTCACAATTTTTTTGGCCTTTTCTTTTGTCCAAATGAAGAAAATTGAAGACATCTCATACCTTGTTCATTACTAAGATCAACATCTTTGCAACACCTTCCACATGTGTTGATTTCCTTTCTCCCCTGTATACAAAATTTAGTGTCTTGTAATTGAATTTCACAACAAAAAACAAATGGGTTGTGAATGGTGCCTTTGCAACATGGTTCTTTTGGTATGGTGAAGTTCATTGATTGTATAAATTTGGACATGTATAGGATATGGCCACTCTCACAATACATGTGTCGAAGGTCTTTCTCTAGAACTATGGAATATTCATATTTTTGTGGCTCTTGATGTGTTTGACTTTTTGCACAATAAATAATTCTTACCAACAAGACATTACATGATGTTTTTATCCTAGATACAAAATTGTGATGGAAATGCATTTGCAAAATTCTTTTAGTATGTTTACTCAAATTAACAAAATGTTAAAAAATTATGGAACGTGTAGGTAGGTTTTAGGCTCAATGGTAATTGTCAACTTGGATATTGCAAGTGATGGATTGGATGAAAAAAATATTTTCTTTCTTGACACTATCCTCTACCCTTCTCATGACATCGACTCCCAGACATCCCGCCTCATTACCAATTATCTGCATTCTAGGCAGATAGACCAAGACAACAAAGAAACCAGGATCCCTAAAAAAAAAATATTTCGATTTTCGCTATGCTCACGAAAATCAAAGCAAAGGGCGAAGGCATAACGCTTGATCAAAGCCCAAGGTATCTAAAACACCTAAAGCGCACTGCGCAAAGATGCCCAAGAGCATCTAATTACGAGCATTCAGTGGAACCGGTGAACCATTTGGACGTTTGGATCTTTGAACGGGGCAAAGGGCTTGTAGTACTTGCTTATTTGAAAGAGACCCAGAAAGGCGCTAACATTGGCAGAAGGAGGCTACAATTGCTCAATTCTATTGTTCATATAGTTGTTCTTTTGTAGATGGAGAGCTTTAACCAAGTCATCAAGGGCTTGCTTTGAAGGAATGTAAGGAGTTTCTAGTTTTGGTGTTCATAAAGGTTATCATGTCAAATTCAAATGTGTATGTGACATTTTGTTAGTAGTGTGGTCACAAATAGAGGGGCGGTGCTTCTACTTCTAGGCCAAAGATAGGCACCTTCAATACTCATTCATGTTTTGCCTCAACTAGTTGTTATTAAGGTTTTTTTTTCATTTTTTGCCATAAACATGCAAGGAAGATTCATGAAGTAGCTATTAGAATGTTAGAAAGTTCATGAAATATGATAGATTGTTAGGTTTTATAATCAGCTTGAAGTAGTTCGTGTCCTAAAAAAAGGCACAAAAGGTGAATGTTTTATTTGAGCTAGTATCCTCTCGTGTTGAAGCACTTGTTGCCACCATTCTATATTGTGCAAATTCCAACAATCACGTGAACTCAAAGCTTGAAAAATGGTGTAGCCACATGAACACACAACATTATGCAAGTTCTTGTTGCAGAGTTATGAACATACACAAATTCTCATATCCACATCTAGAGATAAACATACTTTGTGTGGCCAATTAAATGCACCTATATACCCAAATTAAAAAGAACCTCTTGGGCATGCCACCACACATGAATTGAAGCCATCCACCTTAGATGTGAAATCCTAAAAAAAACATTGGTTCAGAGGGGTCAACATAAATCAATAAAAGAATTGTCATCAATGAAGCTTTAAAATATGCATATTACATTTTTCCCCTTCAAATTGCCACTCAAAAGGTTAATGTTTTACAAATTGAATGAATCAAAAGGCCATTTTCTTATAATTATGTTTCATGAAGCATCAAAATAAAATTAATAAACCTAACAAACATGTAATGTCATGAATGAGATGGGTTAACCAATCCAAAATGGTTTTAACCTTTACATGTTCATATATATATGTCATCACCAAAAATGATGTATTTTGGCACTAAACCTAATTTTAAAATTTTCTAGCAAAATACAAGTGTGCCACATTTTTAAAGAAATTGGAGATTTCATCAATGTACCAAAGTTTTTAAAATAGCCCATATATTCATGAAATACATCAATCATTAAATGGTGAAAAAAGGGTGCATTTGTAATGCTGAAAGGCATAACAAGTAGCCTTCTTTGTGCTAACACAACTAGCCTTCAAATAGTTAAATTAAAATTTTAAATTTTAAAAATGAAATATTTTTAAGAGTTTCAATTGCCAAAAATGGGGAAAATTTAGTAAAATTTGCTAAATTCCTTTTTTTCCCCTTCAATAAGTAGCCAAAATTATGAAAGTATCATTAATAATTTGTACTTCATATCTAGTTTATTGCCAGATTTGACTAAATCTTTCCTGGGATGGTCACACCACTTTTGCTACATCTTCTTATGGATGATCATCACTTTGGCTGGATCACAAAATTCTTTAAAAAACCACTGATAACAACATGCTCAAAATGACCATAAAATGCTTAATTTTTCTGTTCTTTATCCTTCACTTTGATACACATCAGAGAACAATGGATGGAATTACTCAACTTCATCAATTATGGATGAATTGGATGTTCATGGATAATCTCCCCCTAATCAATAAGTATCTAAATAACTCTGAAGAGCATTCGATTTTTCGAAACACCCCAAAATAGTGGATGAAAAAATATGCCAGGTAACATGCCTAATTGTACTTTCAAAAATTCAAATGGGTCTTTACATATCTATGAAATTGTAGGAAAAACTACAATTTTGGCTGCAACAACCCAACACTGGTATACATTGGTTTAGAAAACCCATCCAGCTCATGTTAATCTAGTTTGCAACACAAGCATCAAACACAATATTGGATCAAGCAATTTTGGCCACAAATTGTTGAAGTTCAACGGTTGATGTCTGATATGCAATTTGCTACCATTCATGCCACTTAAAATTTTGCACTAATGAGACTTACGCTTGAACGGGTGTTGATACCTGAATAGTATAAGAAGAAAAAAAACTCTACAATTATTACTACGTGGAACTGCCAACCACAACTTTGGCAAATTATTGATAGCAGCCTGGACTTTTATTTTGGGAAAAAGAAAAAGAAAAAGAAAAAAATCAGTACCCAACTAGTCCTACTTTTGTCAAAAAGATGTTTTGACCATGAACCTGGCTGTCAAGTCATCACTCACATGCATGCCATAGATATTGGGTTCTGGAGATTGCAACAGATAAAATAACATAGATAATCAGCAACTGCCTACCATGACAGCACCTCTGTTCCTTTCAGCAGAGACAACATTATGATCCTTCTGAACACGCTACTTCATCAGGCAAGAGAGTTCACTAAAATTAAAAATGGTGGGTCACATGAGTTCAACCAGGTAACTAGGTAAAGTTCAATCACTTTATAGCTTGGAAAGTGTTAGTGAAAATCTGGCAAGAAATGAACCCTGTATAGGTTGATTGCATTGAGTTGTGCAGGAACTTTATCTTTCCATGTAGTCTCCCATCTAGCAACCAGGGCCAAAACAAAACCTGGCTGTGACTTCAAGTATCTGCGCCTCTAGATTTTCCAAACTCCCTGCATCCCTACCTGTCATCTGCATCCCAATACAGTAAGCAATTAAAAGTCTCTGGCAAAGGCCATACATGTGCACCCACATTTCTAGATGCAAAATTTGTGCTGGCTATGCACATCAACATTTCTTGATTTATCCAACATGGACAACACTAGAAACAAGTAGGAATTCTAGAGAGGGACTCAGAGGACATTCCTTTCATAAACAGAAGAAAGAATGCACCATGTCTGCTGATGATCAGACAATTACTATTTTCTTCTCCTAATTACATACTGGCTCGTTTGACAGAAGGACACTTTTTCACCATTGTGACATGGTTTATTATATTCTTTCCCAATGGAGAAGCCTCTCAACATGTAAACTTTTGGATCAGTGATGTCTTGCATGTACCATGTGACAGACAAAATACACTACTTACAGTTTGGCCATATTGTTGTACAAGCACTCGTGATCAACTGTAATGGGTCTGACAGCATAAAAAAAGATTTCAGAAGAATTTCTCAAACCTGTGCAATAAAAGTGCAAGTTGCCTGCTCAGATCCATTGATGGCTGTAATGTTGGAGTAGATGATGTTCAGACCCAATGCATCAAGGGCTTTGCTGAGTTGCAATAGTGACCCTGGTTTTCTTTGGCATGAAACTTGCACATTGTACATTCCTTCCAGTTCTGATACTGAAATCTGCCCAGCAAAAAAATTGTCAGGTTAACACAGCTCTTGGAATTTGTCCTCAATATTTCATCTTCTGTGAAAAATACCATGTATCTTCTTCTGTACATGACACCAAAGATTCATTAGTTTTGGCAAAACCTGGTTGCTTTGGTGTGGCTGGTGGTCAACAGCAGCATGTGGCTCTTGGTTTTTGTGGTTAAGGCAGTAGATATTGTCTTTAGCTGTGCCTTGATATTCTCCATTTATACCTCCATTGACTTCATCATCCTCAGATTGGCCACCATTAACAACATTTGAGCTTCTTTTCTCCACACTTAAAAATGAGATCATCTTCTCATCCTTTACAACGTCATCCTCAAGCATTTTCAGTTGCTCCTCAAGACTCTGCAAGTATGTGATCGCATCTGCCAAAATTGAAGCTTTGTCCATCTGCACCAATAACACATGCTATTTCAGCACAGCAGCTTGGTCATAGATTCACAAATCTGATAGCAGAGAACATAGTCAATATATCTAGTCTTTGTCAAAGGACCATCTCAGACCTGAACCCATTGGAACTGGCGTTCGTGAATTTGAATCTGAGTTTGAGTTTGAATTTTTGAGATTCCTCTTGTGAAAACACCATGACAGTTTGGGGTATTCACCTATGTGTAGTCCAATCAGGACATATGCCACATCTAGTCAGATACTGGGTGACTGCCCCTGTATGTGGATGGCATAGATGAGTACCATCCTAACCAAATCTAGTTTGGTCACACTTCCCAATCTCCAGATTTGAAATGGGAAAATACAAAGGGTAGGAGGCACAGCCAGTTTCCTCTCATACAATGGCCTGTTCATAGCCTGTGTAATCAACACCTGACATTAGGTAAGCAATGAGAACCCACCCAAAATGGAATAGTTCTTTTGTGGTTGAAACTCAAATCTCACCTTGCTGATGATGGGCACAACTGATCGCAATCTGTACAAGCTTTGATTAAGTTTCTTCCTTCGATTGCGTTCTGACACAAGATTTCTGGACATAAAAGTTCCTGCCAATATTTGCTCAAACCCACCCTCAATCTCCTCATGTTCCTCCAGTTGATCCATTGCAGATTCCCATATATCATCTTGTCCAGTATTGTTTTGTGTCCTCTCACTACCCATGTGGTTCCCTTGTGGATATTGTCTACAATCTTGAGGTTCAAGACTTTCTGCAAGTTGCCTAGCAGTCATGTTATGGTCAGGAGGAGATCCATGCAGACTGGACTGGTACTGACATAATTTGATACCTGCAGCAGTGTGAAATTGATTGCACATCGATCCCTGGATCTCAACTCGACCAGGAAGACTTTTGCAGGTTGCATTCCTCAACGAAATTCTCTCTTGGACTGCTGCAAAGCCCTTGTTCTCATCAGGCTGAGTTTGAATGTTCCTACTCTGTATCTGCTCAGAACCATGTGATTCAGTGCAGGATGTAACTAAAGCAGGTAAAGGTGCACAGACTTGATCATCCCTAGTGGCATCCAGTGGACATAAGTTATGTTTGCTTATTGTATTCCTTACAGCTGGATGCAGTGGTCTGTTCTGCAATCCAGCAGCCTGTCTGCGCCTTGACGATTCCCTAGTGCTAAGGACTATGTTCAGGATTTCTCCAGAGACATAATTTGTCCCTGAGGAATAGATTGGAAGCACCACAGGTGAAGAAGATAAGACTGGAGACTCTAGCTGTTGTGTGCAAAAATCTTGTGGTGCAAACATAGGGTCTCTACCAAATTGCACTGGCAGAGGCACATTTGCAGCAGATGTTCTGAGAGATTGCTCCACTCCTGTCAGACTTTCCCATATCTCTTCCCTTGGGCCATCCCTGCTGGCCATTCCTGGGCATTTTTCCAGACACACCAAAAGCTCCATGTTAGAGATGGGGGCTACTACTGCAGACAAGCCCATAATGTGAAACTAGTTTTAGGATTCCACTCATAGACTGAATTGTTCAATCAGGTCCAGAAATTTCTGCAGCCCAGCAAGGCCAGACACATGATGGGTTCGTTGAAAACTCAGGGTTTGCTGTTGCCTTCACCATGAAAAGATGGTTGGATGCAACAAGGCTGTGTTTCACACTGTATTGAAGCTGTGTGAAAACCTGGGGGCTTCAGTCCTTGGATGAAGAGCCATAAGGACAAAGGGACACTCAGTTATGCTTGCTCAACAGTGCTTCACAACACATTTCTGCAAAGAGTACAATCAGGTGATGGCAGACTTGCAGCTAACCTTGCAGAGGTTGACAATGGTGGGGAGTGGACCTAGACAGGGGGAACTTCTCTCTTGAGTCAATAAAGCTGTGCCAATCACCAGCTTGTGACCTATTTTCAGAGCTGCAGCCACCCACAAAATCAAAGACATGTTCAACCATACACTTGAAGAAGTCATTTGAAACTTTTGAGCATTTGTGTGGCAATAACTCAAGGTGGCTTGCTCTGCTCCCTCATGATGTCAGGGCCCCCTATAGGATCCTTGAGAGTTTGAAAGGTAGATACCGAGGCGTAATTAAAGCTGTGACTAACAATAATGGTGCCCAGAGTTGACAACTTCTTTGCCAGCTCCTGCTGCTGAAGGTGCGAATCTGTTTGACACATGTGACCTTAAGATCCTCCAGTCTCTTCCCCCTTCCACTACAAATCAAGCTATTTTGTTCAAAAAAACATTATTTCATGAACACACATCAGACACACCTGAGCAGCTGCTCTGGGTAACAGCAACTAGTTTAGCCTCAACTCCTGTGATACTTGTGATGCAATCTTCAACTTTCTTGCTTGATCAATCAACATCTGCAGGCAAGGAAACAAAACCCACATGAACTGTGATCGAAGGTCAAATATACCCTGCTCCATCACGTGTCATTTAAGACTTAACTCTTAAATCCAATCTTCAATTTTGCAAAACAACAAAAGCATAGTGCAGCAGAAATTTGAGCTGCAAGCTCTTCTGAAAGGAAAGACCACTAAGTCTTTAAAATCCAATTTTCAATAAGTGCCACTTTTGTAACAAAAAGAGAACACAAAACACTAGTGAAGCACCCTTATTTGAGCTGCAACAGCTCTTCCAAAGAGTAAGACCTAAGTCTTAAATTCAATCTTCAATAGGCCTCTTTGCTGCAGCAGCAGCAGCAGCAGGAAAGAGGACACAAAAGCATACTGCAGCGTTTATTTGAGCTGCTACAACTGTTCCAAACAGAAAGTCCCAAGTCTTAAATCCAAAATATTCAATAGCCGTCTTTACTGAAGCAACAAGAAAGAAGACACAAAGCATAGAGTGCCGGTGCCGGTGCTGCTGCTACAGCAAGCTCTTCCCATCCCCATTATCATCTAGGTCAAAAAGCTTGCATTATTAACAACCCTATTGGAATTTTTTTTCCTCTCTAAAAAAAGAAAAACAAATCCAGAGAGTAGCTAGAAGAGCAAAGAGTTAACCTTCCAAACTGCATAAATCCAAATGAGAGGATCATCTGGAGCTTGAACTCTGGAGTTTGAACTCTGGATGCACCACGCATCTCTCTCCCTCTCCTCCCGAGGTACACACAGAGAGCAGAAGAAAAGCACCAAGAGAAAAACCCTAGAAAATAATTTTTTTTAATTTTTAAATATTAATTTAATTACAAATTAAATTAAATTAAAAATAGAGCTCTTCTAGGGGCTACTTTTTACTACAATAGTTACTACAGGGGCCCGCTGTGTGTGTGTGTTTTTTTTTTTTTTTTTTTTTTTTTTTTTTTTTGCTTTTTCCAATTTTGTGATTTAGCTGAAGTGGCGATTGTGGCGATTATCCATAAGATGATTTAGTTAGATTTGGCGACAAGAAAATATCAAAGTAAAAATTAAAAATTAAAAAAAACAATCTTTAGCATCCTTCTATAATTTTAGCTACTTGCTGGAACTTAGGATAGAATCTAGTAATTTATTTTTTTAAATTAGAGTTTTTTTTGCAATTTTTTTGGTGACTTAAATTTTTTCAAAAAACACTAATTTTTTTGCCAATTTGATTATTAATTTTTTTTCCATTTGGCAAAAAGTTTTGCCCAAGAAAATTCACTGTGTAACAAGTGCAGCTTCAACTCATCTCTGTCCAATAATGGATGAATTTTGAAGATAAGACTCCATCCAAATTTTGGGACATTCTTCCCTATCCATCCAATTGACACAATATTCCAGGATGGAATTTGATTAGATATGTAAAATTCCCATGTTTTCTTTAAGTACCCACTACCCAAGGACAATAGAGTTATCCGTAAAGTAAGAAAAACACAGCACCAGAACCCCGAGTTTATTATTAGCAAATCCACCAATTTTGGTTGTAAACTGAGTTTCATCCTGTCTTTCTTTTTTTCATGAGCGCCTCCACCAATTTTGGTGGTAAACTGAGTTTCATCCTGTCTTTCTTTTTTCCTGAGCGCCTCCACCAATTTTGGTTGTAAACTGAGAGTTTTATCCTGTCTTTCATTTTTTCCTGAGAGCCTCCACCAATTTTGGTTGTAAACTGAGTTTTATCCTGTCTTTCTTTTTTTCCTGAGCGCCTCCACCAATTTTGGTTGTAAATTGAGTTTCATCCTGTCTTTCTTTTTTCCTGAGCGCCTCCACCAATTTTGGTTGTAAATTGAGTTTTATCCTGTCTTTCATTTTTTCCTGAGCGCCTCCACCAATTTTGGTTGTAAACTGAGTTTTATCCTGTCTTTCTTTTTTTCCTGAGCGCGCCTGCACTGCTGCTACATATATTTCCACTGCTCCTAACTGTACAATTACTATAATTTACTCTCGAACCTTGTGCATTAAATGCTATAATTTAGTCTCGAACCTTGTGCATATAATGCTGAGTATCAACATTTCATACTTCATACTGAGATTTTATTAAAATGTCTTTACTTTGTGGATACCATTGAAAGAGAGGATAGGGGGGTGAAAGGAGGCCCAAAGACAGACTGGGTGCAGACTGGGTTACTTTACCCATAACTCTAATACTTTGTTTCTTACATGAGGGTTGTGAAAGGACCCCTTGTTTCAAGCATAATTCTTTCCCTGAGCTATCATGGCAACTAGTGTAGTGTAGGGTAAAGCCCTAGAGTGGGGCAATTCCCAAAATAAAAGGCCTACTACCATGAGGCAATTGTAGCCAAGTCTGGCCCCACAAATTGGGAATGTTACCCACTATGGGCTTTAACCCATTCATTAAAGCCCAAAGTGAACATTGTCATGAACCTAAATGTGTGTAGATGATGCATTTCAAGAGGACGGTTAGTATGTGTACTCCTTAAGAGTTGGGAGGGATTTTACAAATGAGTTATTTTCACACCAAGTGTGTGGAATTGAAGTGTGGGAACATCAGCTCAAATCATTTGATAGAAATTGTGGCCAAGTGCAATGAGTGCCCTACAATCACTAGTCACCTACACCTCAACAGCATTTTTTATGACAAGAGTTCTAGTCTTAATCCATTTAGTTAAGTCTAATGTAGGCTTAAATTGGATTGGGTTTTGATTAGTCATAAAAATTCATTTAGAGTGAATGTGGTTTAGGTTATGTTGTTAAGGTGTCACCGCCTTCCTTGTGCAATGGGACCCTCTCTTGTGTGTAGGTGTGTGTTGTTGTAGAG
>Ga0209208_10005560_pt1 | contig 17545 bp, 11 predicted proteins | sample S1TSphfallax_3_FD_187694 | JGI IMG/M metagenome (GOLD analysis project Ga0209208, IMG submission 187694) | Host-associated microbial communities from peat moss isolated from Minnesota, USA - S1T2_Fd - Sphagnum fallax MG (SPAdes) (version 2) | ecosystem: Host-associated > Plants > Peat moss >... | reverse complement strand
TGCCAATTTGGGTCATAAGAATTTTGATATTTAGTGGTGTGGGAAGAAATCTGCAAAAACACACATAACAAATAATTTAAGAGTGCAATAACATTAGAAATATAAGAAGTTTACAAACTTAAAAACTAATGAGCTTTGTGAAATTATGTGGTTTTCAAGAAATGGACATGAATTTTTTGTTAAACATTAAAATGCATATAACCACCTAATTTAATATGATTAGGCCCAATGTCCATTTCCAAAATATGTGAGTCGGTGGGAAAAAGATTTCAAACAACGCAACAAGAAGGATTGAAAGAACCTGTATCCTTGTATCCTGGTATTATAAAAAATTTAAGTTTTTGAAATATAATGTTGAAAAGTGAAAGTTGGTGTTCAAACACTTTTCTTCCTTTTTCATAGCTACTCCCAAATGTTGTATGTGCAATTATGTCAGCTGTGACATTTGCCATGTAATGACTCACTTCCAACTCCACACAACCTCCACCATCCTTCACTTTCTCTTCCCATTCATTTGCCATTGATGATGCACATTTTTCCATTATTGGTACCATTGCCTATGCATAAAATCAATGTTAGTCCCAAAATGTTGAATAACATGAGATATTTATCACCCATATCTAACTAATCCATCAAGACTAGTGGACAACATACGCAAGCATGGTTGGAAGAGTCACATTTGTTGCAATTTAACCCCATCAAAAACTTATGTTTTGGACATGGTTCGGTGGACAACCACACAGATTTTCATCAACATTTTTAACATTTTCAAGTGAGTATGAGATTCAATTCTTTTAAACATATAGAAGAATTGTCATTCTATATATATAGAATATTCACTATTGAATATTTAAAAATAGAATTGAATATTATTTCCAAATAATCATTATACATATTTGCAATATCGCACCTTGAGCTTTCCTTGATGGAAGGCAGGGTTCACAATTTGACGATGGAGAGCCCATTCTTCTCCTTTAGTTGTTACCAAGCCCTTTCCAATTAATTCACTTAAAATTTTAAATTGTATTTGAGGCATTGTGAACACATCCTTTGCCAAAACTTGTTTGATGAGATCAAGATTTGCTATCCTAATTGTCGCTTGCCATCCAAACCACCACATATGCATCTTTCCTGGCAAGCAATCATTGATTGTTCTTCACTTGGGTTCATCCTTTTCAGATGTAAATCCACAAGATCAAACTAACTACATCAAAAAATTGCAAAGTTGGATTGGATTACCCATTAAGATTTAATCCAAAAGTTGTGGAATGTTTATCCTGAAATCACATTAGTACCACTAGTTTTAATTCCATTTTCCAGAAGGGACTTCCTTCATAAAAATGGTTTGTGTGAGGTTTCCAAGCTGTGTGTAGAAAACTCTAGACAAATAGAGTTTCAAATAGTGTTCTAGAGTTGCAAAAAAGTTCAATGAAGATTACCAAATTGCAAATTGAAAATACTTCTGATGTGAAAACGAAAATTGGGAAAGATGAGGGAGTTTAAATAGACATTGGCTCTACCACAATAAATACATCTTGATTTGACTCTTGAAGAGCTTAGCAATTACTAGGTTTTCAATAATCATAGCAACCACTCAACGGAAATGGCTGCTCTAATGTTTCAGGTTAACAGATACAACACTCACCATACGCTTGGCAGTTTTGAGCTTCATAAGGCTGAACATGAGACATAATATTGTAGTCTCCAGTCTTCATATCCTTATTTGCTTCTGCCTGGCGTATCTTAACCATCTCGAGAATATTTCCCAGAACCCAATATGCGGAGGGCCCTTTCACGCCTTGCCGATTCATAATTCTCTTGATCCTTAGGGGAGTAATTACCAACTTATCCACCATCCCCATAACGATGTATACAACCCACATCAACAACAGGGTGAGTAAAGATGCAAACAGTATGGACCACATCTGGTTCCTGAAATATGCCATCTAATAATATATCAGATTCCGCTCCCTTCAATTTTACTGTGCTGCAAGCGAGTCCTCTAATCTCTCTTGTCTTGAAACTCTTTTCACAAAATCAAGCAACAAAGTGAGACGTAAGAACCACAACAAAAGAGGGAAGGAAGAATTACAAGTCGATCAACCCAGAGATAGTCTCCAAAGTACCCACATTTGTAAAATTTGAAGCAGCAGAAAAGAGAGTGTCTGAGGTTGAATTTTCTAGCGTTGTTGCAGCAGCAGAAATGATCAAGGCAAAGTAAATGACACAGAACTGGGACAGAAGAGCTGGGGAAAAATCCTTAGTGTCCTGAGTTGAAAAACTAGACCAAGTTATGCAGAAATGGAGAGGAAAAAACCCTTTCAGAATATGCTAGGAGTGCATTGCCCAGGAAATTTGAGTGGGTCCCAAAATCTACCCATTTGGAAGGGTGTTGGAAGCAGCGTTTTCTTTTCCTGGCTTATGTATTTTCGCCAAGTTTCGACTTGAAAAATGTGATTTCGACCCATACAAAGGAGGATTTTTCATTGGAAAAATGGCCCAAATTTGTCGCACTTCAAATTTAAAAAATTCCAAATTGCCAGAGTTGTATGATAACTTCCAGAAGGTAGCCAAGAATATAGAAGGATTCTGTTGTTTTAAAAAAGAAACCTTCATATCTATTATGTAGCCAAATCTGGCTAAATTATTTTCTGGATGATCACCAGTTTGGCTACATCACAAAATCCTTAAAAAAAACCCTGTTTGGAAGGTGGGGAAGGGTGGGCAACTTAATCCCTTCGCCACAACAAAGTCCCTTCCAAACTTCACTTTAAAGCAACTTCGTATCAAAACTCCCTTTCAATCATCCCTCTCGTAGAAGACTTCAATTTTTTGGGCCACGCCCCAACAGGGACATGGACTATCGCACTGGATCCAACTTTGGGAAGTTTTACCTTGTTTTACCTTACCTTATTAGAACCCATTTCACATTAGTGAACCGGTTTCTTTGGTGAAAGTGTTTAGACTGTTTAGATTGGAACGGATTGTTTTTGGTATTCGGAGTGTGGACACAGTACGTAGATGTACAACATCTTATCTCTTGGCAGGCCCAGCATGTTTGTGATGCCTTGCCTTTGAAAGAAGCTTCCATTTTTGTAATGACCAAACTTTTCTAACTTTTCTTTGGGTCCTCCTGGGATTAGGCCACTGTGATTTAGTTTGATTCATATTAATTAGTTTTGGAGACCACCAAAGGTTCAATTTGGGAACGCATTGGAAAGTTGGAAAACATGTTGGGAACTTGGTCTACGACTCTCCAAAAGATGGACCTGAAAAATTGTTCTACCTTCTAAGTCAATAGGCCCAGACAATGTACTGGACAGAGCTTGTTTAATTTTTAACTTAGATGATTAATCCAGGTAGATTTTAACTTAGCTGCTGACTCTTTTCGAAGAGAACTCATAAATTTGTAGACCAAGTAGCCATGAATATGGCGACACCCTCAGAAAAAACCAGTTTTCTATAGCAATTTGGCAAATTTTTCTTCTTAAAAAACATTTACAACAAAATGAAAAAAGACTGAATGAAGGCTGAAGCTCTCAAGCACAATAAGCTTCATTATTTAAAATATTGTTGAATTAAATGATGTTAAGGTGCATTCACACCTAATGTTAAGTTGGTATTAAGTGAAAATCTAGGTGGCACCCAAGGAAATAAATAAAGAATACATAAATGTTAGATGGTTGATTGTTTAATATTAAGTGACTGTTAACTTACTGTAAAATCTTAGTGGGAAATAGGTTTCAGTCCTAAATGAATAGGTTGGTGTTAGGGCACTTAATGCTAGGGTCCTTAACACCTAGTGTGAATGTACCTACGGTGGTACCTTCACCTTCTGGAGTGAGTCCTCTTTTAGATTGACAATATATTTGTCCACTGGAATTAAAAATTTGGATGGAGAGACCTTGATTTTGTCCAGGGACCATGTAACTATTTGTAGGGTTTAGAAGCTGCTAAAAAAACACTTTGGTTGGGATTTTTACCATGGTACATGGTGTTACTGTAGGTGCTGGTTCACCAAAGGGGTTGTGGTCAAGTGTACAAAATGAATTTTGAGCTTTTTTTTCTTCTTGTTGTTTTCTTTGAATGATTTATTTACTCTAGCTATTACTTATTTATAAGCCAAGGCAACTTTAACAAGTAATATGTAATTTAGTACATCTTTGGAAACCTTCACATGAAACAAAGTTCACTCCATTGGGAACAAAAAACCAAAAATGGAGATGAAAAAAAACCCTTGCTTTTTGTTTGTCCCATCAAGTGCTCAAAACGTTCACATTAGGTTCCCCAAGTCCCCCGGGCCAATGTGTTTTGAAAGATATTCCCAAGAACACCTCATTTTAATCATATATTGTTTGGCCTAGGGGCCAAGGGAAAGCATGACAAAACATGTTTATATTTTGGGGAGGAAAGTATATTTAGGCTTCCATGTTGGGGAGTGGCCCATGTTTCAAAAATATTGGTGATGACCAATCAAATGGGTTTTTTTGAAAAAAAAATATAAAATAAAATAATGAGTACCCCTAGATAAATACATATTTGGATGATATCATTTATCTTTACTTTTGTAAACGTTTGTGAGTTTGGGTAGGCATCTATGAAAATTTTGAAACAAAAGTTGGGGTCTAGGTAAGTATCTACAATTTTTTTTAAATAGACACTAGTTGGGGTTTTTTGTATTTCAAAATAATTTTGATCTAAATTGGAGTATGTCCTTCAAACCAAAGTCGAAATCCCAAGGTTGGAACCACGTTAGGGTTGTTACACCCACAGAAAGGCAAAAGAATATTCATTGGCTCCCTAAGGATAGTTAGAGTTTGTGCATGACCAAATTTGAATTGAAAGACTTTCAAGTTGTTCTATAGATATTTTATTAAATCAATCTTTGACCCTCTATTATAGAGATGGGATAGCTAGGTAGAAATGATAGGACATAGTGCAAAGTTAGGCATACAACTATTGAATCCAAAGAAGACCCTTACTCATGACATGCTTGCAAAATGAGAGCAAATCCTCCGACCAAGCTTTCAATTAAAGTGGAAGGATGCGTGGATGAAATGGAAAATCAAACAAAATATTGAATTCATTTGGTTGGTGCATGGCATGAAACCCTTGTCGGTAATACATGGAGGGTCAAGGGGAATCACAACATCCAACTAGAGTACACTTCATGTGACTCCTTGATGCTTAAGTCAACAATGCATAGGTTTTGGCAATGCTTGAAAGCCAAAAAAACTTGGTAGCTAGCATTTAGCTTCCCATGTAGTCTCAAGTTGCCTACCAACTCTATTTGCATTTGGCAAGCCCTAAATGTAGAACAATGTTTGTTTAACAAAAGGCTACCTAATAGCCTTAGGATGTTTAGCTTTATTTGGACTTTACTTTGGGATGTATCTTTATGTTCCATTTGGATTGAACTGAATGCTATTGTTTGCAATAACAATAGGTGGTGGGATGTTAAGCTAGGGAAGGTTATATGGGAGGGGTTTTTTTTATTACGGTTGTGTTGAGTGGCAATACACATTGCAATATATAATGACTTACATCTTGAGAAAAAAAACAAACTAGTTGAGTATTTTAATAAAACTTGGTGCCCTCATCATGCCATATGCACCTGCAATGGTAAAAAAGTTAGGTGGTGCTATCAACTATTGGTAAATGGTAATTTTATTTGGTAACTAATGTTCTTAGTTGGCTAGGGTTGGTTGTCCTCCTAGTTGCCTTTTCTTCCTACACCACCAGTTCCTTTTCTGCAATGGAATCTTTCATTTCAACCAAAAAAGGAAGTTTATAAATTAATTCATACCCTTCAAATAACACTTGGCAAGTGTCTACACTAGATCATGCCATTTGACTTTGGGGGTCCTACTTGGTATATAGAGAAAAAACAAAAAGAAAAAAGGCCCAACATTCACCTAGTATATTTGACCACCACCCCTTGGGTGAACCAACATTTACATTGGCACCATGGTAAACATCCCAAAGTTCTTTTAACAAGTTATAAACATCATAAATAGGTATATGGTCCTTGGACAAAATTAGGGTCTCTCTATCCAAATAAAAAATTTCCATCAATAAATATAGCATTTATCTTGAAGAGAACTCATCCAACAAGGTGAAGCTACTAGTGTAGGTGCCAATATTTCACCCAAGTGGATAGTGCAAAATGTGCGATCCTTCCAATTTTTTAAAAAACCATCGGTCCAAATTCTTTAACTATCCCAAAATCAAAATGCTCACTACCCAATTATGATTTCAAATTTTCTTAATGAAATTATTTAATTATAGAATGTTATGGTGACTATGACTAGGAATGCTTCATATAAAAATGATTTATTTAGTATAACATCAATTTTTTTTTGCAAAGGGTGGAAAGGTCCATTTAGCATGCAACCATTAATGGATAATTGTAAGACATTTTTTTTGGCAAGACAAAATACAATTGCAACTTTCTTCACATAGACCATGTGCTATTGACATGTCACACCACTTGGCAAGAACTTGCTCATGTTGAAGTCATAGAAACGTGTGGACATGGTGATCATCCATTTGGTGTTGACATGTTCAACAAATTTCTTTTGTCCATCCATTTGAATTTTCTCTTCAATGCACATCTTCAAACACAACCAATTGATTAATATGGTGAAACAAATAGGGGTGTGGTTGACTATGATTTTAATTAACATGCTTCATTATTTCCACCCATTTTGGATCATCCTAAAAATTAGTATTGGATGTAAGGTTGGGAGACCTAGACATCCCAAAAGGACAAACCTTATACTTTTTTAGGCTTGCCATTCTCCAGGATCCAAAGCTATGGGGAACAAATGTACTTGCTTCAAGCCATAATGATTTGTTGATGGTGTTGCAAAGGCAACCAAACACCCCTTAACATTTATGCCATTTTCTTTTGCACCAAGATTTTACATGGGAGAAGGCCAAAACATGTATTAGTTGTGATATTGTGAAAATTTGATTTTCACCTCTCTACTAATTATTGCCATGCACCATGTTCTTAGGGTGCTTGGAAACCCAAGTATGGAGTGCCAATCATGTTGGAATGTTTGTGATGATATGACAATGCAAGTTTACATATCATTCTTAAACAAGTAATGAAACCTTTAACACATGTTTCAAGTTTGGTTAAAATAACATTTCTATATGTGGTAGAAAGCATGTAAGTGTATACCTCATAATTTTATGGGTGCAATGAATGTAATCCTTATTGAAAGCAATTAATATATTTGAAGAAAACAATATCAAATTTGTAAATTTGTCATTTTGATGCTAAACTTACATTAGAAGCCTTTAATATGTGAGTATATAAGACTTTGATTATGTAACATCCAAACATAGTAACAAAATTCTCAATGTGTTTTAATAATAACTCCTAGAATTGAACCATTTAAAAAACATCTTTTCAAAATTGTGAATTTTATTTAGTTTGTGTTGCAATGTCAGTGGACTAATTCTAAAGATTACAAGTCAAATTTTGAATTAGGATCAATTTTGAAAATTTTCTTTGATCATGGATTGTGAATCTAATTTTTCACATTTTCAAAACATGAGTTGTATGAAATGAATTCAAGCTAGATTTTTGGGTAGGAATTCAACGCATTTTGTTTGTTTTAAATGGAGGAAAGGATGAATAATCACAATTAATTTGTAACTAGAATTGTATTTTACTTGAAAAGAATTGACCATAACTTTCAAATAATATTATGTGCAAAAACTCCACTTCATTTCATGATTGTGTTCCAAAGAAAAATATTTTTTATATTTGAACATGCTAGTGATATTTGGTCATAAATGTTCATGTCATAACATGGTACATCCAAAACCTTTACTCATAAGGGAGACACATAATTGAATATCCAAGTTTGGTCTTTAACATTAAAACCTTGTCACATATTTACACATGATCTCTATGTCTAGGTTCTTGAGGCAATGGTCTTAAGACTACTTCATTAAGGTCTTGGAGAGTCGTTTAGAAACTTCGTGTGTAATGTGAATTGGTTCTAAGTATTTCAAGTTTTGTGGGGCTCCACTTCATTGTATTTGAAGAACTACTCAATCATAAACCTCTCCTTGGGATACTCCAAAATTTCAACAATGGCAATTTTTCATTTTTTGTAATTTTGTTTACCGAAACATCCAACTTGAAGTCCTTTACAAGTTCATTGAGTTGAATTTTCTAAATTTTGATATTTGATGTGCCTTCTAAGGGTGTTTGTGATTTTTTTGGAGTGTGACAATTATGGTCAAATGCCAATTAAGGGTTAACATTGGTGTTGAACGGGCATATAAATTTAATGTATCAGCTCGATAAGTGTAAACAAAAAATTTAAAAATTATACATCAGCCAGTTTGCAGAGCATATATCCAAGATTAATGTGCCAAAATTGCAAGATTTTGAGGGAAAAACTTCTGAAATTGTCATATCTAGACAACATGTTCTAGCATGTCACAAAAATATAGGAGGATTCTTAAATTCTGTGGGGTTTAAGTAAGAGTAGTTCTTAAACTCTGTACTCTGGAGCCTCAAAAGATATCAAGAGTGTTTTCCAAGGTAATTAATTCAATGAATAAAATAAAAATGAATAAAATGAAAATAGAACTCCAGAGTTAGTCACCATAATTTGACATTATGTTCAAAACAATTACCCTCCCTTGTGTAAAGGTAAACCTGAACTAGGTATGTACTAACTGGGTAGAACAAAGACAGGGTTAGTCTGCAAAAATATACTAGCCAAATAGGATAATTAAAAAGTTAGCCAAAAACAGCCCATATATATTTACCAGCCTGTAGATAGTTACCCTAGATATACCCACAGGCCTATCAGGATAATGGGTTTACCCGCCCAACACTCAAATAAACCACAAAGGAGGAGAGACATCTGGGTGGAATAGGAAAACCCAATTCTCAATGGCTTCACTAACCCAACCACAAAAAATCATCTTTACTCCAACAATAATAAGACCTACATCAAGCTATACTAATCTATCTATCTTTTTTAGTTATTTCATTAAATTATTTTTTTCCAGAGCCCGTTATACAGAGCCCCGAAGAGCATCTCAAACGTTGCTCAGTATGTAACTCTAGACAGTAAAATTAAACGTCTCAGTTTAGCTTTTTTTTTTGGCAACCCCACCAATAGAACTGAAAGTGGAACTGTATATATCTGGGGGACTACTAATAGCAAACCACCTGGACCAATCATTGTGATCAACCAATCAGAAATACTGAGTCGCAGTCATGTGCAATTTACTACTCTTTTTCGACGGTGAATTTATTACACTCATTTTGGACGTTGAACAACTGTGTGGCGCCTTTTACCAACCACGGGACGTTGTACGGGGCGGAGGGTGGAGGGTGTTTCGCATCGCGCCACTAAAATTGCATGTACCCGAAATCTGAACACATCTGACAGTCAGTCATGTGTGAAAATCGTTCATACCATTCACAAGTCGTGATACATAATTGATTGCAGGCCAAATAATGGAATGGAGACCTCCTTTCACGCCGTGGGGTGGAAGAAACAGTAGCACAAAAATCGGTAGGGGTTTCAATTCTTACCTTCCTTCCAGACAAGTCTATTGAGCCCTGGCTTTAGGTTCAATGCTTTAGAGGTCATAGTAAGCTTGGTTCTTTGCATTAGGGTCCAAGCATGACAACACATGTAAAAAAAAAAAAGTCTTAAATAAATTTAATTGATGTTTTACTTTCATGTATTTATAATTCTATTTTGCAAAACTGTGACACGTACTTTCCAATATTTACATCTCAAAAAATGTACTTAAATGCATATTAAAACATGTGGTTCTTCAATATTATGCAATGAAGTCAAAAAACTTCTAATTGTTGATCATTGATTTAAATAATATTTATCAATTCAATATATTAAGGTATAATTTATGGATATTTTCCAAAAAAATAGCAAGTGTCTTTGATTGGCATACTTTACCATGCTCATGTCTTTTAATTAAAATCATTTTGTTATTGGGTTCTTGTTGTTGAGCTTGTTCACTTCATCTTACTTTGTCAATGATAATCTATAACAACAGAATTATTGAAAAATTATTAAAACTTAAAGGAAAGTTGCATTAATTTGCATTTGTTTCTATCCACGAATACATTTTAGAATCCCTAAAGGTGTTGAAGTTGTAGTAACCTCAAAAGAAGGCTGGAACTTATATTCCCTTCAAGCGCTTATTTTTCCTATAAGATTAGCTTAGGATGTTAACATTGGAAAATTGATCAAAGGGTGTTTCCATAATACCTTGTATACAAAAAGTAATCACATTTTGACAATTTTCATTACAACGCAGTTTTTAATGTATTTTTATAAATAGTTGGACAAAGGATTTTGATCGAAATGTGCAATGAAAGGTGGGTAACATCTTAAACTTTCATAATGTTGTGAAATTGGTGCACATATCAACAATTCAATTGTCCATTGGAGTACATTTTAAACTTGTAATTGTGCATCACAAACATTAAAATGTAATAGAAGGACTAAAAAAACTAATTTTAGTGAGAAGTTTTCCATGAAATTTTGCATATACAAAGATACATCCATTAAGAATAATCCTCCACATCAAAAATTTCAATTTGTTTTAAAATCATAAAGTTTATATTAGATGATACATAAATATTTGGTAGTACATTATGTTATTATAATGTTGAGGATCATGATATTTGTAGGTTGCAAAATGTTCTTTCATTAAAGATGTAATTGGGTAAGTGTTTTTTTATCATTATAAAAAAGAAAATTAAAAATTAAAATTAATGAAAAATGTTGTACTATTATCAAATAGGGTGTTTTAAGTAACCTTTATAAAATTATCGGTGTACATTTACATAAAAACACAATTATGAATTAATTGCATATTCATGGTTTATATAATTCATTTTATTTTGAAATCCCAAATCAATTGAATGTGGGTGTATGCACTCTAAGGTGGCTCATTTTTGGTGGATGTTTCACTCGTTAAGAGTCCATACGGTAGTGTTAAATGGCAATCCATTTTGATGTCATTACTTTAATGGGCAATTACATAGTGGTTAATGAATTAAAAAGCCTAATAACTATTCTAAACAAATTTTTAATGTACATGTTAAAAAGAAAAATTGAAATTCACACAAAAATGATTATGATATGGACTTATGAAAATATGGTTCATTTTAGGACATTCAAAAGTCCATTTTTTTTTTGGTTAAATTTTTTCTAGAAATTGTTTTGCACATATGTTCCTTTTGTTTTCAAATATCATATATTGAGTCCATATAACATATCCCAAATAAAATTCATACAAAAAAATTCATGTATATAAAGGCACAAATAGCAAACTAATCCATATTTTTCAACTTCAAAAGTTCATTATTGTATATTTAGTGCATATATGTTGCAAATTTATTTAATAAGCATTCTCTTCTTGAAATCAACAATCTAAATCTAGCCACAAATTTGGAAGATTATTGTTTTAATGCCATGCTCATAACATGTAAATGCATGTCATTACAAAAAAATGGATTGCAACGCAAAAAGTGAGCCACCTTACTTTGCAACTACCCATGGGATTTTTAGTAGAATTCAAAGTTAGTGAAATTTTACGTGTTACTACTTTTGATACTATATGTACTTCTAGTTTTGACACAAAGCATGTACACCATACCATGGAAACAACCCAAAGCATGGTGATGGATTCTTGTGCATTACATCTCAACGCCACACATGCTGGTTTTCTTAATAATTTTAGGAAATACATTGTGTGAGGTTAGGGCAAACCAATTTGGTTCACCTTCACCCCACCCGATGTAGGTTTCACAATTACCAAAAAAACCATTGTGTGTGGTGTTGAGTTGCCACACATAGGAATCCATTATTATCCCTTAATGGATTTTTCAACTTCAACATCTTCAACTAATCCTATGTGAGGAATGCACATGTGAAGGGAATGAAAGCTCCAAGCTTACTACAACCTTTACAAAACACCTTTAAGGATTCTAAAACTTGTTTTAAAATTTGTTTATGAAAATAAACAAATGGAAATTAACACAACATTCTTGTATTTTAATTATTGTCCACAAGTTGTTATAAATAGTTGTCAAAGTAGGTTGTTAGATGAGAAACTCAACAACAAGCACCCAAATAACAAAATGGTTTTAACTAAAACTCCCCATGTTGAAGATAGGTTTGTTAGTTCTATAGAAACAAAAGTTAGAAAAAAAATGAAAACCAAACACCATAACATAAGACTTATAAATTCATGGTAGCAGGAGGTTTATAGTGCTATAGATATATGATGTGCAGAATTTAGGGTCAAGGTTAAAACTAGGAATTAACTAGGTCCATAGACTATTATAAACACAAAAGAAACAACAAAAATACACATACAAATCACATCCTCATCATTTATAATTTAATGAAAAAACCATAAACCTTACACAATGTTTTTTCAACATCCAAGGGCCTCAATTCTTCCCAATCTCATAACTACATTTTCTAGATGCAAAGTAGATTGATTTTATATTGTTAATGAAACATGTATAGATTAATAATGGTTAACAAATCTACATAAAATATATATATCCTTGGACATGAAAAGTTATTGAGTTTTGAACACAAGCACCTAGTCAAGTATGTGAGTTCACATCTATATGTCATTGACAATTTGATTTATGATCTAATTTTATTCATGTTGTTATGCCATTTGATTTATGGTAATCAATGAAACCTTTCTTTTCTTTATCAATGAGACAAGTTGTGGCAAATTAGGCACTAGATTGTTTGGTTTTGGAAAAGTTTTATTGATTGCTTGTTGTTCACTTGAACAAAATCCACATCAATGAATTTTCATTGTGAACCTTTGAGGCAACCCCTTGCTTTTGCAATTTTTTCATGTGTAACTTTATACGTATGAATCATCAATTGTTGATGGAGTAGCCTTAAGATGTATTTGTTTGTTTTCTTATGGCAAATTGCAACGCTCGTATTGCAATCATATCCTACAAAGATTGTGATATTTTAATTAGCATGAATGTCTTAAATGTTCATGATAGAGATTATTATCAAGAAGGTGAAAGCTTAAAAATGTAAAAGAAAACAAAATCAAGATTGGTGAAAGGTGAAAATCAAAAAATAAGAGAAATAAGAAAGGCCAAACATTGGGCAATAGTAAATAAGGCTTGCAACTTACAACCTCTTGTTTCAACTTGCTTCTCGCACATTCACTCCTTCACATAATTGATTTAAAATTGAGGTGACAAGGTGAAAAAACAAGGAATAGTCAGTGAAAGATGACAAAAAACTATAAGGTAACCTAAGAATTGAATGAAGATTTTGCAAAGGTCATAAGTTTTAAACCATCATTATTTCACACAACCAATGTGTAATAAAGGTGAAACAAAAATCACATAGAAAGGATTAAAAACAATGCATAGAAAATGAAAGGTTTCTTATAATTGGTGAAAGGTGATAGAAAAGATTACACATTACCTTTAACCAAAGAGTTTTGAAGCTTTCATGACCTTTCATTCTCTTTCACACCTTTGGAAAACACAAAACACAACCACAACAAAATTCTATCTAATATAAAATGCAAGAGGTGAGAAATCACTTGTCTTCTTTTATGATTTTGACTTCAAACAAAAAGGTTTGATAATCGATTAATAACCTAATGGAGTAGTATTAAAATTTCATAACATAATTAACCAAATGTTTTGGTTATCATCTCAATAGGTTATTAATTCTAAAACACTTCACATTTTTATGATAGAAAATTTTGTTTTTTAAAAGCCTTATAACTAATTAGTTAACCAATAACATAATTATTTGATAACTTACCTTAAGCTTTATGCATAACCAACAATTATTACTCCCAAATATTGATAGCCTAATTAGGACCAATCAAAAAAAAATTGCTTTTAATTTTATGAAAAAAAAAGGTGACTAACCAACATTGGAACAAACCTTCGAGGTTATTGAAGTGTTTCTTAGGATTCTAACCATGCTTTTCAAAAATAAAATATGTGGTTATGGTATATAAACACAATTTTCAATTTTCTTAAAAATCAAATATTTAGCCATAAAATTGATAATTATTTCATGAAAACTAAGTTGGTTGTATAATTTTTTTAAAATAAGTAACAACATTGGTTTCTTTGATTTTCATAATTTCAAATATATATATATAAATTCTAAAATAATTAAAAATTTGGAACTAGCCTTTCTCAATAATTCACATAAACCACACAACATCAATACCTAATTGTGGTAAACCTAAACCAAAAGTTCACATAGAATCTCACCTTGATAAACTATCTTGTAAAACATAGATAGATCTTATATATACATAGATAAGTATGACAATATGTGGCTAAGTTAGGTAAGCAAATGCATGTAAATGGTTACTAGGTAGGAAAAGGTTGGTGGGCCAATAGGTAGATAATAAAAATAACAACTCAACTAATCAATGTGGTTAAGAAACAAGGGGAATTGAAGCCAATGAAAAAATGTTTCCTACCCACCCACCAACCATCCCTCATGGTGCATTAGAAGTTGGTGGTCACTACCCACCACTAATAACTATTATCGCAAAGTCTTTTTGTTCCTGATAGCTTGTGGTGGAAACTCTAGACATTAGTGCAAATTTTATGATGTCCAAATGCCTAGGATTGATGGTTGATAATTTTCTTTTGGTTGATCAACTATTAGTTGAAGGAGGGAAGGAGGTTGATTAAAAGGTGGCAAAGTTGATTTCTATTGAAAGTAATTCATAAAGGGGGAAAAATTTAGTGATGGGAAGATTGGTATTCTTTTGTACTTAATTATTTTTTAGTAATGAATGTGACTCCAATCTTACCATTTTTTATGTGCTCACACAAGTTGAGCTCCATACTTGGTAACGTACAATTGACATTATGATTATCTAATTTTTCATATTTTTTTATCAACCTTTGGCTATGTTATGCTATAAAAAGGTCATCAAATTTCACACTTCCTTCATCTTTCCACTTAGGAGAATGACATAACTATTAAGGTAAATGAAAAACCTATCAATTGTTAGTTGAAAATTATTTCCAATTAATGTTCACAAAAGCACTTAAGAATTTTTGTAAGGTTGGTGACAAGTTTAGTGTTCATAAAGTAATTAGAAGACAATGAATCTTTAAATGCCCTAAATTTTTTTTAAAAAAAACATAGTTAAAAACTCAAGAATGAATTTTATTTTCTATTAATCATTATAATTTGGAAAGAAATTATCCCAATGAAACTAATTCCAAGTGTCAACACAAGCCAAAATATCATCTTCTAAAAATCCTAGTATAAAAATAGACGTACTATATCCTCAAGCTACTATACTTTATAATGAATCTAAACATAATATCCTTGCCTAACGAAGCAAAGCAAGGCCAAGAAGTCTACATCGCATTAGGTATTTAGTCTACACCACACCATTTATGCTATATCTCTCTTGGCAAGTGACATTATTTCATAAATCTGAAGAAAAAAACCATTTCCATAGTCCCACGTGCAATTACTCCATAGCACCTTTTTGTGGCATGGTTCCACTCCATGAGAACCTTGCCTTTATTGACCACTTGTTCTTTCAACAAATATCAAGAAAGTGACAACCTAAAAGTGTAAAGAAAAACAAAATCCAAGTCAAGATTGGTGAAAGGTGAAAAACAAAAAATAGGAAAGATGGGGAAGGTCAAATGTTGGGTGATAGTAAATAGGGCTTGCAACTTGTGACCTCTTGTTTCAACTTGCTTTTCACACATTCATTTTTTCACATTGATTTAAAGTTGATGTCACAAGGTGAGAAAACAAGGAGTAATTATTGAAAAATGACCAAAAACATGAAATGTAGCTTAAGAACTCAATTAAGATTTTGCAAAGGTCATAAGTTGTAAATTTGCATTATTTCATCACATCATCATTTTGTCATAGAGGTGATAAAAAAAACACACATACACAAAAGGAGGAAAAAAAAACAAATATAAAATGAAAGCTCTTTTATAGTTGGTGAGAGGTGATAGAGAAGAGAACACAAAACCCTTAACCAAATAGTTTTGAAGCTCTCACAACCGTTCATTCTCTTTCACATCTTTGGAAAACACAAACCATGACCATAACAAAATTTTGTATCTAACATAAAATACAAGAGGTGAGAAATTACTTGTCTTCTTTTAAATTAAAGATTAGCCACTTTAGGTAAAAAAATGGTGACATATAACAAATATGACAATGTGTGATGAACTTTTTCTTGGTGGCAATCTTTTGGTAATCCTAAAATCACGTAAAAAGCTTTTAGAATCTACATGATAGCTTTTCAAAACTCAAAGTTTATTTTAATCAAACTAGTCTTGATTCAATGATGGGATTAAAAGGATTGGGTACATTCAATGTACATCCTATATATATAACATGTAGTTTTTTTACAACCATAAGGTGGCATATTGGGTAACATGTTCCATTAACAAGGGAAAGCAAAATGGAAACAATAAGTTATGCCACCTTCAAGAATCTTCCGGATCCCCTCTTTCATTTGGCATGCTTCATTCATTAAAATATTCAATAATAAATGTTTTTTGGCTTACCAACACACAAAAAACATGTTTTTGGCCAAAGTGCTTAAATGAAAGTAATATTTTTCAAAACCATTGGTGGAGTATCTTTTTTTATATCATTTTCATTTTTCACCTAAAGTTTTATACAAGAATATCACCTATAACCTCACTTTCAAATATATTTCTCATTTTTAAAACTTTGTGGTGAGTATTATTTTGGTCCAAATATATCATCACATACAAAATATTCATCTTATATTGAATATTTTTTAAGAATTAAGTACATCAAGTTCCAAAATTTTCAAAATTTCCAAAGTTCATGATATTTTCATCAAATTTGGTGTACACATGTTGTCAAATTTTGAAATGCATAAAATTGTATTTTGTGAAAATAATTTTGGGGGACTTCAATGTCTTTTTGCCAAATCCCCACATTTTATTCTTTGGGTCAAATATGGTTATAAGTTCTTCAAAATGTAAATATTGGGTATGAAGCAAAGGTCAAGTACTCACAAGGTATGAATCAAGGGTTAATGTTTGTGAATTTCACATCAATGGATGTGAAAGGTCTACACTTGAATTGATACCCAATAAGGGTTGAAATGATTTTCGATACCTAACCAATGTTTATTATGTTCCATGAATCAAGATTTCGTCGTGAATGGAAATGAGTCCAATTCAAGTCCAATTTCACCTTGGTTAATTATCTTGTAAAATATAGATTTTTTATGTACCAATGTTGGGTAGTTATTTGATTGATAAACAATACTATTGTTGGTTGGTTATTGAATTTTGACCTAGTTAATCAATTTAATTAATCATTACCTAGAAATTGGTTATTGATTTTTTGATAATTGGTTAATAACCTAATTGATTGGTATTAAAATTTCAAATTTTAATAGGCCAACCATTGTTATCATCTTTTTCATCAGCATCAACACAAGGTGTGTGTGTGTTTTCCTCCCCTAG
>Ga0209208_10005559_pt1 | contig 17545 bp, 16 predicted proteins | sample S1TSphfallax_3_FD_187694 | JGI IMG/M metagenome (GOLD analysis project Ga0209208, IMG submission 187694) | Host-associated microbial communities from peat moss isolated from Minnesota, USA - S1T2_Fd - Sphagnum fallax MG (SPAdes) (version 2) | ecosystem: Host-associated > Plants > Peat moss >... | reverse complement strand
CAGGGCGGGAGCAATGCCGAGCAGGCTGACTGCAGTTGCGAGAAATACGCGTCGATCCATCGGCACATCGGACATGCATCCGTCATAGCCAGATCGCCGCAAAATAGCAAGCAAGGCGCCGGCCGGAAGGACGCACGGCGGCGGCATGGGCGGCGGCAAGCGGCGGCATGGGCGCCGGCTGAGGTTGCCGATGATCGCATGATGTATAGTTCGCACCTTTCTCGAATGGGCCGGTCAAACGGCCTCATCCAGCGCGACCCCAAGGGACCTCAATGGCATCGACGACCGCTCCGCACAGAATTGCCCTTCGCCACCATTGGCGGTTCCTGGTTGCTCCGGCAATCCTCGCCGCGATGTCCGGATGTCACCACAGTCACTCCGCCGCGGCCACCTACCCGATCGGCGGCACCGTCAGCGGGTTGACCACGAGCGGTCTGGTCCTCGCCAATGGCGTTGAGACCGTCTCGGTGGCGGCCAATGCCACCACCTTCGGTTTCGTCACTCCGCAATTGACCGACGAGGCCTATACCGTCGTGGTGCAGACCCAACCCGCCGGCCAGAACTGCCAGGTCGTGGATGGAACGGGGACCTTCGCGAGCGCCGCGGTCACCAATGTGGCGGTCACCTGCACCGGTCCTTGGGCGTGGAAAAGCGGCGCAGATGCAAGCGGTGCCGCCGGCGTCTATGGCACGCTCGGGACTGCGGCCGCCGGCAATGTGCCGGGGGCGCGTGATGCGCCGGTCACCTGGACCGATGCCTCCGGCAACTTTTGGTTGTTCGGCGGCACCTACACTGCCGCCAACGGCAATGTGTACTACTTGAACGATCTGTGGAAATACGACCCGTCGACCGGCTACTGGGAATGGGTGAGCGGCGCGAGCAGCCCGAGCGCGACCTACGGCACGCCGGGAGTCTACGGCACGAAGGGTGTGGCGGCGGCTGCGAATGGGCCCGGCTCCCGGGCGAGCGCGACCTCCTGGCTCGACAGTTCCGGCAACCTGTGGCTGTTCGGCGGCTATGGGTACGATTCCACCCAAGTCGGGGCCCTCAATGATTTGTGGAAGTTCGTGCCCTCGACGGGCCAATGGACCTGGGTGAGCGGTCCCAGCAATTCGGCGGCCATCCCGTCGGCGGTGTATGGCACCCTCGGCACTGCGGCAGCCGCCAACTTGCCGGGGCCGCGCTCGGGCGCGAGTTCTTGGATCGACTCGTCCGGCGACCTGTGGCTGTTCGGCGGCATCGGTGACGTGAGCAACGCGAGCCCATTCACCGTCGGCGATCTCAACGACCTGTGGAAGTTCTCACCCACCACCGGAGAATGGACCTGGGTGAATGGCTCGAACACGGTGAACGGAGCCGGCTCCTACGGCACGCTGGGCACCGCCGCGGCGGCCAATCTACCGCCCGCACGCTCCGCGGCCGGGTACTGGGTGGACAGCAGCGGGGATTTTTGGTTATTCGGCGGCAACGGAGAAAGCGGCGACCTCAACGATGTGTGGGAGTACGTGCCGAGTGCGAATCAATGGACCTGGGTGAGTGGCAGCAGCACCGCCAATGCCGTCGGTGTCTACGGCTCGCCCGGAAACCCCACCACGGCAACCGTGCCGGGCGGCCGTTCCCCGGCGGCGTTCTGGGTGGATTCGACCGGAAATTTCTGGATGTTCGGTGGCAATGGCATCACAGCGTCCGCCACCTTGAACCTCTTGAATGATCTATGGCAGTTCAATCCCACGTCAAAATTGTGGACGTGGATCAGCGGTTCGGACAGCGGCGGCGCGGCCGGAGTCTATGGCACGTTGGGTACCGGTGCGGCCGGCGACGTACCGGGCGCCCGCGCCGGATCCGCGTCCTGGATCGACAGCACCGGCAACCTCTGGTTGTTCGGCGGCCAGGGTGTTGCCTCGGCAACCGCCGGTGCCGAATTGAACGATCTGTGGGAGTACGCGCGCTAGCGGATCGAACCGTATGATTACCGTGTATTCCGACCAGCACTTCCTGCGCAATGCGCGCACCGAATTGTCGGGGGGCGAACTCATTTCCCCGCATGAGTGCGCGGCGCGTGCGGAGTTCGTGCTCGCACGGGTGAGGGCCACCGGACTCGGCGAGGTCATCGCACCGACCTCGTTCGGCCTGGATCCGGTGCTCAAAGTGCACGATCCGCAATTCGTCGATTTTTTGAGTTCCGCCTGGAGCGCCTGGAGCGCCGCCGGCCATCGCGGCGAGGCCATTCCGGATTGCTGGCCGGCACGCCGCATGACCATGCGGGTACCGACATCGATTATGGGACAGTTGGGCTATTACGCGATGGCGGCGGAGACCTCCATCAGCGCCGGGTCGTGGGAGGCGGCCCGGGCCAGCGCCGATGTGGCGCTGACCGCCGCGGCCCGCCTGGTCAGGGGCGAGCGCTCGGCCTTCGCCTTGTGCCGCCCGCCCGGACACCATGCGGCGCGCGACATGTATGGCGGCTACTGCTTTCTCAATAATGCAGCGATCGCGGCGCAGTATCTGCGCGATCACGGCAGCGAACGAGTCGCCATTCTCGATGTTGATTTCCATCATGGCAACGGTACTCAGGATATTTTTTACGAGCGGGCGGACGTCTTTTATTTGTCGATCCATGGCGATCCGCGCGAGGCATTTCCTTATTTCTCAGGCTATGCCGACGAGACCGGCAGCGGCGCGGGTGAAGGCTTCAATTTGAATCTGCCGCTGCCGCGCGGCACGGGTTATGCCGTGTGGCGTGCGGCGCTCGAGGCAGCGCTCGCGCCCATTCGCCGCTTCGCGCCGGACGCACTCGTGGTGTCGCTCGGCGTGGATACGTTCGAGCATGATCCCATCAGCTTCTTCAAATTGCAGGCCGATGATTTCACCGACTATGGACGACTCATCGGCGGTATGGGGTTGCCGACACTGTTCGTGCTCGAGGGGGGTTATGCGGTCGCGGAGATCGGCGTCAATGCGGTCAACGTGCTGCGAGGCTTTGCGTGAGCCTCACGCCGTGGCGTCCACGGGTTTCTTACATCGGAGTGTGATCAGATCGATTTCGACACGCCAAAGAAAAATCCGCGGCGCGGGCCATACTGAGGTGCGCCCACACCGACACCGGTGCCGTTGCGAATTTCATAGACCTTGTCGAATATGTTGACCACGTCGAAGCGGGTGGTGAGCGTGCCGGCGCTGTCGAATGTGAACACGTGCGTGATGCCGGTGTTCACCTGGGTGTAATACGGGAGGTGAATGCCATTCGGGATGTCGGTCCCGCCATAGGCCGTGGTCATGCCCGGCGGCAGTTCCTCATCCGCGCGAAGGCCGGAACCCAGGAGAAAATCCGCACCAAAACGCGTGTCCTGCCACAGGTAAGAAACGCCGCCCGACGCCGTGTGCTGTTGCTCATGATCGAGGTGGATGAAGTTATTCGCGATGTACTCGAGTTCGGTCGGACTGAAGTTGAATTGCGCCGTGTCGATGCCCTTGCCCTTCGCACTCTGCACCGCGAGATTCAAGTACGCGGTGAAATTCCGGGTCGTGTAGTTGGTGGCCAATTCGGCGCCGTATTGTTTGCCGAAGCGGTAGTTGAAGGGAGTGAGAATGATGGGCGCACCGAACTGCCCTTCGTCCACCAGGTTCTTCGACTGTTTGTAGTAGGTGTCGAGCCCGATGGTGAGCTTGCGGGTGAATTTCTGCTGCACCCCGAGGTCGTAATAGTTCGCATGCTCGGCGAGCGGTGGCGAGTCCCCTTGCGTCAATGGCGGATTGGTGGTGTTCGCGAATTGCGCAATGTCCTTGCCGCCCACCAATTCGAAGGGGGGCGGCGATAGGTAGCGCGAATACCCGGCGTGCACGGTGGTCCCCGGCAGCGCTTCCCAGACCACGTTGAGACGCGGGCTCAACTGCTTGTCGGCCGTATAGGCGGTGAACTTGTCGAATCGCAGGCCGTAATTGGCGGTGAGATTCGGCAGGATCTTCCACTCGTCCTGTAGATAGGCGCTGTATATCCATTCGGTGGCCGAGCCATTGTCGATGATGCTCACCGGTATGTCGCTGACCTGCATCCCGGCGTTGGTGGTGAGCACACTCGAGGCCGTGTCGCTGATCGAATGATCGGATTGCAGATACAGCCCCGTGCGGATCGTATGATCGCCCGTGGTGTAGGAGGCGTCGCTCTGCGCGGCATAGGCCATGTTCTGCTTGTATGCGTCCTGGGCAATTCCGGTGAACAACAGATCGCCCAGCGGATCGGGAATGAAGGTGAGCGAGGAATAGCGGGCGATGATCGATGTTTGCAGGTCGAAGGGACCCGCCGAATGCTGCCAGCTCAGGGCGCCGAACTGGGTCACTTCGCGTTGATTCTCGTCGAGGGCCTGGCTTGGGTAGCCGGTGGCGCCGTTGACATTGAGTCCAAGCGGGGGCTCAACGCCATTCAAGTCGGGAATCTGGAACTTGCCCACCGAGCTGCCCACCATCAGGGCGACCCGGTTCGCATCATCGAGAATGTTCTCGAAATAGCCGAAGCCATGGTACTGCGTGGTGTGATCGTGGATGGGGTTCGAGCTGCCGTCGGGTGACTCGATGCCGAGATCGCTGCGCATGAAATCACCGGTCACGAGATAACTGAAGGATCCGGCGCCACCGCCATAGGCGAAGCTCGGTTGGATTTCGCCATGGCTGCCGCCATAGAGGGATACCGAGCCGCCGGGTGCTTCGATGCCGCTCTTCGTCGTGATCGAGATGATGCCCGCGGTACGCAGCCCGTACTCGGCCGGTAACGCCCCGTCGACGAGACTCAATGACTCGATGAAACGCGGATCCAAGGACTGGCCGAAGACGCTGATGCCTTCGGGCAGGATGATGCCGTTCAAGCGATATTGCAGGCCGTTGTGTTCGCCCCGGATATGGAATTGACCGAAGGAATCCTGAGACACGTCGGGGGCCTGGAGTATCACCTGGTTGAGCAGGGTGTTGTCACCGCCCGGCAGCGAGGCGATCGCCTGCGAATCGAAGGTGTACGTCGATGCGCCCGTATCGGTTTGGATGTGCGACCGAGCCTCATCCAATTTTTGGGCCGAGACGACGATGGCCGGCAGGGCATCGATACCGCCGTCCGGGCCGTTGGTGCCGCTCGTGCTGCTCGGCGCCGGTGGCGCCGCAGTTCCGGCCGCCTGGCCCAACGCCACCGAATTGACCATCATCAAGGCCGCGGTCATCGCGACGCCATTGGTCGCGATCGCAAATGAGAACTTGCGCATCAAACATTGTCTCCGCTGAAAGGCTGATTGTGGCGGCCTCGAGATGGATCGCGCGCCGCCGCTGCGTCTGTACGGTTCAGCTAGAGCGGAGGGGGTCCCCGATTACGGGGGCAAGGAGCGGCGGCGTCGATTCTCGTCCGGCGAGGCGGCGCGCTGCGATCCGGCGCGCAGCGTTCCAGCATCGGAATCGGGAAGGCGTGGGTGACAGCCGGTGTGACGACTTGGGCGTAGGCCGGACACAGCGCGCAGGCCGCTTCCGCCCGCTCGATGCCGCCCGCGTCGGCGATCTCGGTACCCGAATGGACTTGATGGCTGATTTCGTGCGCGAACGCGGCTTGCTGCGTCACCAACAGCAGCCAAAGCCCCAGCAAATAACCGAGGTTTCTCCATGTGATGAGGGGACTCATGCGGCAAGGAAACTACCAGAAACCCGGAGGCTTCGCAGTACCCGTTACCGGGAGGCGAAGAAACTCCATGTGTCGCGAGCCCAATTTGGCGGTAGTACGTGTCCCAAGTGCGCATCGAACGCGCACTCCACATACTCGCTCTTGCAGCCCTGGTAGGTGACGCAGGACTCGCCGGCAGCGGCAGGAGCGCTCTTGGTCGCGGAGCTGCACGAATTGAGCGACTGCAGCAGCCGCGAGGTCGTCGCGAAGTAGGGCGCCGGATATTGCCCGTCGCCGCTTGCTGCATGTTCGAACCTGAGCGGCGGCGCCTTGCGGGTCGGGCAGGGCAGGTCCTGATAGGTCAGGTAATTGGCCTTGTCCTTGAATTCGTCGGTTGCCGAGTTGATCGCGACGCCGGCGAGCACATCGCCCCGGTTGCAGGCCAGAGCCACGGCGAAATCGCCACCCCAAGAGAAGCCTGCCGCAAAGACCCGCGTTTCATCCACACAGTAGTCGGCTTCAAGATCCTTGAGCATGTGATCGAAGAACGGCAAGTCGTAACCATTACTGCGATCGTCCCAACCCACCCCATCGCTTTGAAAGTTGATGCCATTGGGAAAAATCACGATGGCGTCGCGGGCTGCCGTGCCGGCCTGCTGAAGTGCCCAACTGCGGCTCTGTGCGGCGCTGCCGTTGGCTCCGTGGAACACGAAGACCAGGGAGTAGGGGCGCGTTGCGCTGTAGTCGGCGGGCAGATGCACGAGATAAGTCCGCGTCCGCGCCTGCCCATCGGTGGTGGACAGGGTGAACTCCCCCGACCGACCGGCCCGTGTGCAGCCGGCGGACTTGAGCGGTGCCCTTGGCTCGCTCTGGGGTGCTTCGGAGCTCATGGCCGCCGTCAGCAGCAGCCAAAGGGCGGCCCCCGCTGCAACGGCTGCGCAACGACGGGTCGACGTCACGATGACAACAGCTTCAAGGAAACGGCCACCAGCAGCACGGCGATGATGGAGCGGAGCACGATGTCCGGCGACTTCCGGGCGAGCAGCGTTGCCAGCAGGATGCCCGGGATCGAGCCGGCCAGGAGATTCAACAGCAGCCGCCCGTCCACATTACCCATCAGGAGATGGCCGATGCCGGAGATGATGGCAAGCGGTATGGCGTGGACGATATCCGTTCCGGCAAGGCGTCGCGGGTTCATCCGCAAGGGATACAGGTAGAGCAGCATGACCGTCCCCAGGGCGCCGGCACCGACGGAGGTGAGCGGCACGATGATCCCGAGCACGACGCCGGCCATCACGGTGAGAATGGGTTGGGCGCGAATGAACATCGCCGCCCGCTTGGTCCGCAAGCCCACCGCCAGAGCCTGGATCTTCTTGCGGGCCAGCATTCCCACCGCGGTGAGCAGCAGTACGCCGCCGAGCGCATGGATGATGGTGGAGTTGTGGGTTTGGCCATGATTGGTCAAATCCATCCACACCAAGGTGGCGACGGCGGCGGGAACGCTGCCCAAGGACAACCGGCGGATCACCTGCCAATCGACACTCCCGTTGTGGTTGTGCAACGCGCCGCCGAAAACCTTGGTGATTGCCGCAAACCACAGGTCGGTACCCACCGCCGTGGAGGGCGCAAACCCAAACAGCAGCACGAGGATCGGCGTCATCAATGCGCCACCGCCGACGCCCGTCATGCCGACGGCCGCGCCCACGGTAAATCCAGCCACTAGATTGACGAAGTTCATGGGTTCGGCCGATCCTAGCAGCGATACGCGGCGCTTCGGCCGAATCGTCATGCCAGTGCGCTATGACGTCATGCGAAATGGTCATGACTCCGGCCCCGGCGTCAGTGGCCGACGCAATCCTTGATGAAGTCGTTTTTCGCGCTGCCCACCAACTTTTTGGTTCTTGCCTCCTGGATGCAGGCCGTGCGTTTGATGTGGCGTGCGGCGGCCTGTGCGGCGAAGGCCTCCTGGGCGGCCATGGAGGCGGCCGAAGGCTGCGGCGCCGGGGTGATAATGGGTGCGCTGGGCGCCCGGCTCGGCGGCGCAGGCCCAGCCGAACTCAGACACAGGGGTACGAGGCAGCAGAGGCCCGCAGTCGCCTGCAGATGGAAACGCACGTGTGATTCCCCGAACAGTAAACAACGTGAGGAAGTTTGGCCAAAGACTAGCCCACGAAGCTGCCTCGCCCCATGAAGCGCGGATGAAGGTTGCTTAACTTTTGGGCCGTATGTCAAATGCCCGCCGGGCCCGCTCCAGGTAGCGAGTTTCATCGGCGGCACGGCTCGACCTCTGGGCCTCCCAGAGGGTCTCGGCCAGGGCCTCCATCATGACGTGGTCCGCACCATGCGGGTCTCCGGACAGAGACACCCAGCGGCTATGCAGCTCGCGCACCCCGGGCGGCCGGTCGATGGCCAGCTGTTCATGCACCGCCGCGTGCAGGCCCAGATGCAGAAACGGATTTTCCGCAGTGCCGCTGCCGTCCGGCTCGAACGCGGCCACGCCATCGGCGGACTCGAGCAAGGGATGGTATTCGGGATGACGCTCGATGATGTCGGCGAGCATGGCCTCGAGGGGTGCGAGCGGCAGGCGCGATCGGTGCTTGCGCCATGCCTCAACGTAGGCCTGGCGCAGCCGCTCGCGGGAGTGAGGATCGGGATCGCTCACGGTTGCCGGCGCCACCACTGATGCGCAATGCTCTGCACCAGGAGCAGGGAACTCTGCGCACCGTTGTCGGCGCCCTTCTCGAAATCACCGTGTACGCAGCCGAGTTGGTTGGTCACATGGGCGAGGCATAGCACGGGCTTGGCGCACGCCTGACCGAAGGCATAGAGGGCAGCGGCCTCCATTTCGACGGCGAGCACCCCTTGCTGCCGCCGGAGCGCAATGGTCGCCGCGGTCTCGCGAAACGGCGCGTCGGTGGTCCAGCTGTCGCCTCGATACAGTTTGGGGTGAGAGCCTTGCAGCGCTTCGCCCACGATGCTGAGCAGGCCCGCGTCGACCGCGACGAACTCGCTGGGCGGCAGGTAGTGATGGCTGGTGCCCTCGTCCCGCATCGCGCGTTCGATGACGATGTGGTACGGCGGCGGACCGAGATCGGCAATCTGGCCCGCGGAGGCGATGCTGATGAGCAGTTCGCAGCCCGACACGAACAGCTGTTCTGCCACGAGCACGGCGAAGGATGCGCCCACGGCACAGCCGACGATGCCGAAACGCCGGCCGTCCTCCTCCCACTCCCACATTTGGGTGTGATAGCAGGCCCAATGGCGGCATAAACGCGCATTCCGGTTGTGCCTCACATGGTGGACCACGTCGCCATCCGGATCGAGCACGCAGATCGGCGCCACGCTGCCCACGGTCAAGCCTTTCTGCCGCCTCGCCTCACGCAACATATTCTCGGGACGGAACACCGACGGCAAGTCGTGATCGTCGCGCGCGAGCAGGGGTGACATCACGAGTGCTGCTCCGGCGGCGCCGCGAGCATGAGCCGTCCGAAGGTTCGCAGTATGCGGGCGCCGGCCCGCACCGACCCCTTGAGCGAACCGGCGACCTTCGATTCGCCGCCGATTCGCGGCCGGTTGTTCACGGGGATTTCGAGGATGCGGAGGCCGGCGCGGGCAGCGCGCATCTGCATCTCCAGATTCCAGCCGTAGGTCATCTCGGTCATGCCGAGGTTGAGCAGCCGATCGCGGCGGATCGCCCGCAGCGCACACATGTCGGTGTAATCGACGCCATAGAGCAGCCGCATCGCGAGCCCCAGTGCAGAGCCTGCCCAGCGCTGATGATGACCCAGGCTGCCGGCGGCGGGGTTACCGCGCACGCGTGAGCCCAAGACGAAATCCTGCTCGCCGCTCTTGAGCGGAGCGAGCAGCGCGCCAATGGCCTGCGGATCATCGGCGCCGTCGCCGTCCATGAAAACCAGCAACTCGGCATCGGCAGCGGCCTGGGCCCCCACTAGGCAGGCTCGTCCATAGCCGCGCCCGGCGCTGAGAAATTCGGCGCCGGCGGCGGTGGCGCGGGCGGCAGTGGCATCGGTGCTGCCGCCGTCGGCAACGATGATGCGGTGGATGAGCTCGCGCGGTAGTTCGGACACGACCGCGCCGATCGAGTCGGCTTCATTCAAGGTGGGGATGATGACGGCAGTACGCGGCTCCATCGCTACAGGCTCCAGCGCAAACCGCAGTTCGCGCATGCGGTCGGGGGAATCGACGACAGCAAACCTGTGCGAAACGCGCCGTACGCGGGCCCATTCCAAATGTTGCGCAGCGAATCCTGGGTGGCATCGCCCAGGGTATAATTCTCATAGCCACGCTGCGAAAACGGCGCGATACAGCACGGCAGCGCCCTGCCGTTCGCGGTGATGTACATCACCGTCCACGGCCGGCGGCACAGACTCCAGGGTGAACCGTCATCCTGGCGCTTGAGACTCAAGCCCGGCTCCGCCGCGGCGCCGGAGGCGCTGAAGGTCATCCCGAGGGACTTGGCGAGCGCTGCCGCGGCGTCGATGTGCTGCGATTCCTCCCCCGAGAGGTGCTCGTAGAGCGCCTGATCGGGACGAGCCATGCCGATGGCATTTTCCTCGAAGAACACCAGCCGTTGCAGATACACCTCTTTCACGCCGATATCCGCGGCGACCTGGACGAAGGCGGGCAGTTCCACCAGCGTCTCCTTGAGTCCCGTGAGCCAGGCCGACACCCGCGGACGGGTGTGGCCCTCGCGCTCTTGCAGCGCGCGGAAATTGCGCACGTTGCGCAGAATCCGGTCGAAGTAGTTCTTGCCGCGGATCGCCCGGTAGGACGCCGCGTTGGACGCATCCAACGACACGCGCATTTCATCCAGACCCGCCGTGATCATCGCCCGGCCGCTCTTCTCGGTCAGGACGGTCCCGTTGGTGTTGAACAGCACATAGACGCCGCGGTCCTTGAGATAGCGGACCATCCGGGCCAGGTTCTTCACCAACATGGGCTCGCCCACCCCATGCAGCACGGCGCGCTGTAAACCGGGCAATTGGTCGACGACCTTCGTGAACAACTCCCAGCTCATGTCCGCCGGCGGCTCGAGTTCCACGTAGGTGCGCGGACATGTCGTGCAGAGCAAATTGCAACGATTGGTGGTTTCGAGATACAGGCACACCGGGGGTCTCTCGGCGTTCGGGCCCGCAGCCGTTGGAACCGCTTCGTGGTAACGCCGCGGATCAACCCGCGTGGCGGGATCTAAGACTTCCGTCATTGGCAGACTCCTGATGTGAGCGGCGAAAGCCGGCCCATAGTTCGATGCAAAAGATGAGCGCAAAGGGCACGTACAGCGTGGCATTCAGCGGCAGCTCACCCGGCGCCCAAATGATTTCATAGAGCAGCGGCGCTGCGAGGGATAGATAGACCAATGCCCACGACAGTCTGAAGCAAAGGAACGGCAGTATCCAGGTGAAGTACCAGGCCAGATGCGGCGACACGAACAGCGTGAATCCCGTCATGAGCACGAGCGCCGCACGGAGGGAGAATGCGGGCTGCCCGCGCATCACCGCACGCCAGGCGATGGCCGAGAGGGCGGTCGCGCCGATCAGCAGATAGACTGCGGTGCTTCGCGCGGGCAGCGGGGCGATCGCATCGATCGCACTTAAGATGAAAAATCCATTGCCGCTGGCAAGCCCCTCCTCCCGGACGTAGCCGGGTAGAAAGCCGAGCACCTGCCATCCGACCCCGAGGTAGGGCAGGTAGAGCGCGACCACCACGAGGCAAAGAGCGGCAGGAAAGCGCCAGCCCCAGCGTCGATACAAGGCGGGTGCGATGGCGAGTGGAAAGAATTTCATGGCGACCGCCGTACCCAGCGCCAGACCGGCGCGCCCGGCTTGCCTGCGCTCGGCGAACCAGCATGCCAGCATCATGCAGGCGATGGCGGCGGCATCGATGTGGCCGCTGCCGGCAAATTCGAACAGCGGCAGGGGATGCCAGGCATAGAGCAGGATATGGGTTGGAGGCATGCCCCGGCTGCGCAACAAGGAGAGAAGCGTCGCGATGGTGAGCAGATCGAAGCCGACCATTGCCGCCTTCATGCCCGTGACCGAATTGATGACGCGCGTAACGGTGAAGAAGAGGAGTTGCGCCGCCGGCGGATAAATGGTGAGTGCGGTGTTCTTGCGATTGATGTTGGGATAAACGGCCTCGTCCCGCAAGTTCTCCAAATGAACATCCGCGGGGCGATAGCGGTACGGATTGATGCCGGCAGCTTGAACCCGGCCGTCCCAAACGTAGCGGTAGATATCCGTGGACAGCGGCGGCGTGAACACCAGCACGACCCGGCCGAGAGCGGCAGTCGCAAGGATGATGAGCACGGCCCGGCGCTGCGCGGCGGGTGAAAGCACCGCGGTGTGGTGCCACACCAACCAGCTCGCCAGCGCATAGACCGGCGCGCTCGCCAACATCGCCCACACCACCCAGTCGTGCTGCCAACGCCACAGACCCAGCGCTCCGACCGCGACCAAACTCAAGGTCATGCACGCGAGGGCACCGAGCGAACCGAAGAAACGCGACGACGTCATGCAATCACGCCGGCGTGCCGCCTGAGGAGTTCCGCCGAGTGAATCGCCGCATGCGGCTCGTGCGCCGCTGAAAAGCGCTCGCCCGCCAGCGTCTCGCGCATCAGCCGGTCGAGCGAGGCGGCATCGTCGACGTCGTACCACGTGGGGAGCAGCAGGGTCTCCAAGCCCAATTGCATCGCCCGTTCCCGGGTCTGTTCGAACACACGGTCCGTGCTCCAAGCCACATCCTCGAACAAGTGGCGGTGCGGCTGCTTGACGCCGAGCAGATAATAGCCGCCGTCGGTGCAAGGTCCGAGCACGATTCGGTCACCCGGCTCGCGCAGGGCGAGGGCCGTTTGGATCAAAATGCCGGTGGGCAAGGTCGGACTGTCCGAATTCAACACACAGGCCGCGCCGTAGCCCATGCCGAGCAGGCTCTCCACCGTGTGGAACAGACACTCGCCGAACGTCGGCTGCCACGCCTCGAGCAGCCCCACCTCCGCCGGCAGGTGCTGTTCGAAGAAAGCGCCGTAGCCGGGCGGGCCGAAGGCCATGTAGCAGGCGATGCTCGTCCGGCTCGCGGCGGCGGTGACGTTGGCGGCAATGTCGCGGATGAAGGCCGTGTTGAGTTCCGCCGCCTGTTCCGGCGACAGCGGCGGCGATAGACGGGTCTTGGTACGACCGGGATGCGATGCCTTGGCCATGACCGCAATGGCGCAACACTCTGCACGTCCCAATTCACATGCATTTCGGACCAACATCATATCCTTTCCATTCCGCGCTCGATGCAGAGTCCGCGAAGCGGATTGTGGCGGCAGTCGTCCGGCCGCACCGGCGATGGATTCTCAAGTTGACCGGCCGGCGCCGTTATTTATTGCATGAGCGGTGCGGCCGTGTACAGCTTCCCTTCCGATTATCGCATCAGGGGTGCGGCAATCCGACTTTGGATCCCGCGAACGTCGCGGCCGTGGATTCTTCCTACAACACTTTCAGCATGGCGGCGACAGCATGACTGCCGGGAAAGGCCGGACGGGGCAGGGTGTGCTCGGGTAGCGTGCGGCAGCATGGCCACTCTTGAAAGCGAACGAACGTTCAGCGCCGCGTCCAAATTGGACGACCTCTCCGACCAACAGAAGCACGAGGTCGAGAGGCGCAGTCGGCCGAATGCCGCTCTCATCCATGAAACCATCCGTGCCGAGGGCGAAAGCGAACTCGAGCGCGGCACCTGGGCACTCGCGCTGTCGGCACTTGCCGCAGGGTTGTCGATGGGGTTCTCCATGGTGGGCCAGGGTGAGCTTGCCGCACGACTGCCGGCCGGCCCCGCCCGCGACCTCTTGAGCCCCTTGGGCTATACGCTCGGCTTCTTGATCGTCGTTGTCGGTCGGCAGCAGCTGTTCACCGAGAACACGCTGACGCCGGTGCTCGCGCTGATTCACAATCGGAATCTGAAGACCTTCGTCGATCTGCTCCGGTTGTGGGGCGTCGTGCTGTTGGGCAATGTCGTCGGCGCCATCGTCTTCGCGCTGGTTGCCGTCCACGATGGCGCATTCGATCCGAACGTCGTGCACGCTTTTGTGGATCTCGGTCACGAGGCGCTGCGTGGGGATTTTCTCGCCACCCTCGTGCGCGCGATTTACGCGGGTTGGCTGATCGCGCTGATGGTGTGGCTCCTGCCGGCGGTCGAGGGTTCCGGCCCCAACATCATCATCATCATTACCTATATCGTTGCTCTCGCGGGTTTTTCGCACATCATTGCCGGATCTGTCGAGGGTGCCTTTCTGGTCATCAGCGGCGGCGCCGGCTGGGGCGATTTCGCCACCCGATTCTTCGCTCCGACCCTCTTGGGTAACATCCTGGGCGGGGTCACGCTGGTCGCCGCATTGAATTACGGGCAGGTGGCACCGGAGATCGAGCCGGAGAATTGACGCTTGGCCGATGTCGCGTCGGTCGAGACGGTCGCCGCGATCGGCTCAGTCGAGCGACTGTGCCCGGGCGAATGCCGGCCGCGACACGACCCGCGCCGCGTAGTCCTCGATGAGCGGCAGCCGCGGCATCAGTGCGCTGTTCGCGAACATCGCGAATGTCGTGCCGTAGAGCACGTCGGCTGCGCTGAAGCGCTCGCCGAGCAGGTAGGGCCCTTTGGCCAGCGCGCCCGCCAGCACCTCGATGGCCTCTTCGACCGGTACCCAGCCGGCGGTGACTCTGACGACGTCGATATTCATGAATTTGGACATGAGCGCGGGCTCGAACACGCCGGTGTAATAACTCAGCCAGGACAAATACGGACCGCGGTCGGGTTCGCCGGCCACCGGCCCCACCCGGTTCTTCGGGAATCTGTCGGTGAGATAGAGCGCGATGGCCGGCGATTCGAACACCACGACGCCATCCTCATCGGCGATGGCCGGCACTTTGCCGTTGGGATGGGGATTCGCGGCATCGACCTCGCCGGTTCCGTCATGGCTCCGGGTGGTCACATGCCGGATCTGATAGGGCGCCTCGAGTTCCTCGAGGAGAAAGATGAATCGCGTCGAGCGCGTCTTGGAGCGGTGGAAGAGGGTGATCATCGCAATCTCCGGGCGCGCGGGGGTGGCTCAATGAGTATGCCACGATCGGCGCCGCTACTTAGGACGCGTTTTGCGCCGATACTCGCACAGATCGGCTATCAGGCACTCGGGGCAAGCCGGCACGCGGGCCTTGCAGACGTAACGTCCGTGCAGGATCAGCCAATGATGCGCATCGCGGAGGAATTCCGCCGGGACCACCCTCATCAGTTTGTCCTCGACGGCACGCACGGTCTTGCCGGGCGCGAGGCCGGTCCGATTGGCGACGCGGAAGATGTGAGTGTCGACGGCGAGAGTCGACTCGCCGAACGCGGTGTTCAGCACCACGTTGGCCGTCTTGCGGCCGACGCCGGGCAGCGCTTCCAAGGCCTCACGAGTTTGCGGCACCTCGCCGTGATGCTCGGCCACCAAAGCCTCACACGTTGCGATGATGTTCTTCGCCTTGCTGTTGAAGAGACCGATGGTCTTGATGTAGGGCGTGATGCCGGCCTGTCCGAGCGCCGCCATGGCCTCGGGGGTCGGCGCCGCTTTGAACAGCGCCGGCGTGACCTTGTTGACGCCCTTGTCGGTGGCCTGGGCGGACAGTATCACCGCGATCAAGAGTTCGAACGGCGAGCTGTGCTTAAGCTCGGTGCGCGGTTGAGGATTGGCGGCGCGCAGCCGCGTGAAAATCTGCTGCCTTTTGAGCGGGTTCACCTGGCAGACTCATTTCAGGACGCGCGGCGCTGCGGCCGCACGCGGGGCAGAACCGCGCAGGGCGGCGTCTGCCTTCTTCGCCGCAAGTTCGCCCTGGCGCCGGGCGACGTGCCGTTGCTCTCGATTGCGGTGCGCGGCGTAGCGGGCCCGGTTCAAGTCCGCGGTCGGCTCTTGCAAAGGCACGCCACTGCCGGTGTGGAGACCCCGTCCGCGCATCTCGATGCAATCCACCGGACAGGGCGCAACACACAGTTCGCAGCCCGTGCAGCGTTCCGCGAGCACCGTGTGCAGGAACTTCGCCGCACCGACGATGGCATCGACCGGGCACGGCGGCAGACATCGGGCGCAACCGATACAGCGACTCTCGTCGATGAACGCCACGCGGGAGGGACCCTCGCTGCCATTGGCGGGGTTCAGCGGCACGGCCGGCCGGCCGGTCAACCGGGCGAGTGCGTCGATCGTGCGCGCGCCGCCGGGCGGACATTGATTGATGGGTGCGGCTTCACGGGCGATGGCTTCGGCATACGCCAGACAAGCCGGGTAGCCGCAGCGCGTGCATTGCGTTTGCGGCAGCAGCGCATCGATGCGCGCCACCGCATCGAGCGCAATGTCGCCGCTCATGTCATTTGACGCGCATGCCGGGCGCCGCGCCCGTGTCGGGCGAGAGAACGAAAATCTCTTTGCCGCCGGGTCCTGCCGCCAGCATCATGCCCTCCGATATGCCGAAGCGCATCTTGCGCGGCTCCAGATTGGCAACCACGATGATCAGGCGGCCGACGAGGGCGGCCGGGTCATAGGCCGCGCGAATGCCGGCGAAGATTTGCCGTTCACCGAGTTCACCCACATCGAGGCGCAGACGCAGCAGCTTGTCCGCTCCGGTGATGAGTTCAGCGGCGAGCACCTTCGCCACCCGCAAATCGACGCGCAGGAATTCGTCGATGGAAATCGAATTGCCCTCCACCGCCTCGGCGGCCGCCAGGGCCGCCTTGTCCGAGGCTGCGCCGGCGGTGGAGCTTGCGCCGCTCGGGGCCGACGCTGCCGCAGGCGTCGTGGGCGTCGCGGGCGTAGTGGGTTCCGGCTCGATCAGCCGCGCCACGGTCTTGGCGTCGAGGCGGGTCGCCAACGCCTCGTAAGGCAGGATCTGCGAGCCCAAGAGCGGCGTTGCCGTGTGTTCCCAGCGCCACTCGGACTCCTTGAAAAAATGGCGCGCCCGTGCCGCCATCTCCGGCAGCACGGGCTCGAGGTAAATCATCAGCACGCGAAAAAGATTCAATCCCTGCGTGCAGACGGCCTGCACCAGCGAGCGCACGTCGCCGCCGTCGGGCAGCGAGGCCTGCTTGGCGAGCGCCCAGGGTTTGTGCACGTCGATGTACTGATTGGCGCGGTCGGCGAGGTTCATGATTTCGCGAATGGCCGACGCCGTATCGCGGGTCTCATAGGCGGCCGCGATGGATTCGGCGGATGCCGCAAACGATTCGTACAACGCTGCATCGTGCAGGGTGGAGGCGAGTGTTCCGTCTGCCGTCCTGGTGATGAAGCCCGAGCAGCGGCTGGCGATGTTGACCAGTTTGCCGACCACTTCCGAGTTCAAACGGGTGGTGAATTCATCGAGGTTCATGTCGATGTCGTCGATGCCCGACCCGAGCTTGGCGGCAAAATAGTAGCGCAGGTATTCCGGCTTGAAGCTGTCCAAGTAACGGCGCGCGGTAATGAAGGTGCCGCGTGACTTGGACATTTTCTGGCCGTTGATGGTGACGAAACCGTGCGCATGCACGGCCGTCGGCCGGCGTAGTCCCGCCCCCTCCAACACCGCCGGCCAGAAGAGCGTGTGGAAATACAGGATGTCCTTGCCGATGAAATGATGCAGCTCGGCGCCCGAATCCTCCTCGAGAAAATCGTCGAAGCGCAGATCCAGACGGTTGCAAAGTTGTCGGAAGCTTCCCAGGTAGCCGATGGGGGCATCGAACCAGACGTAAAAATACTTGCCGGGCGCATCCGGAATCTCGAAACCGAAATACGGGGCATCACGGGAAATGTCCCAATCCTTCAGCCCCTGCGAGAACCACTCGTCGAGTTTACGGACCGCGCTCGGCTGGACCGCACCACTCTTGACCCAGCCGGACAACGACGCGCCGAAGGTGCTC
>Ga0209208_10005558_pt1 | contig 17549 bp, 10 predicted proteins | sample S1TSphfallax_3_FD_187694 | JGI IMG/M metagenome (GOLD analysis project Ga0209208, IMG submission 187694) | Host-associated microbial communities from peat moss isolated from Minnesota, USA - S1T2_Fd - Sphagnum fallax MG (SPAdes) (version 2) | ecosystem: Host-associated > Plants > Peat moss >... | reverse complement strand
CAAAATACCAATGGCTACCCCCCTTCCCCCCCCCTCCACAATCCCCGTCACTCAAACACAGAGTTGTAAGTACTGAAACAGCAGCTTGTAGCTCATCACCCAAGTTCATCTCACTGCAACTTCTTCCTCCTCCTCCTCCTCCTCCTCCTCTTTCTCCTCCCCCTGTCCCCTTTCCTTTTTGCAGCAAACTGGGTAAAGATTAAAACATACAAAACCTTTGAAACGCACGATTTCCAAAACACCCATCGGGAACGGATTGCTCAGTTGCCTGCCAGTTCTTGTTCAGCATGCAAACAAGGAGATTCACTTTGAAATTACTATCTAGAGAATCCGCTTCTGCAACAAACTGTGTTGAGGATTTCTAGCAGCTAGCTGCAAATCTGCAGATCTCCAAACACAGACCCAAAAGAAAAAAACCAGAGATTTTTTCTGCAGATGAGCATCTGTGAATTCTAATCCAGATTTGTGAAAAGAACGTATGACATCAATCTGTCTTGGGTTGCCAATCCTTATCCTCCTCCTCCTCCTCCTTCTTCTTCTTCTCCCTACCCCTCTCTCCCTCTTGGAGACTTTACTGCAACAAGATCTGCAACAAGATCTCAAGTCCTTTGACTCTCCTCCTTCTGATTCTCTTGCAACAGGTTTTCCACTTCATGTTGCAAAACCCCAAACCCTAAGCCATAAACCCCTCAACTTTCTCACTCTCTTTTTTTCACATATAAAAACATAGCAATTATTATTGTTATTATTAGTAGTAGTAGTAGTAGTAGTACATGATAAAATCTCCCACTTTCAAAACAATAATCATCTGTCATCAATAATCCTCTCTTTAGTATCCTTACATTCTAGGCTCATGTGGAATCCACTATAGAAACATTTTCCACAATCACACTACTCAAGGATCTACTTGGTTGGGGAGGGCTTCACCACCCTAATCACCATGTGTTTCCTATTTAGTATCTTGGAAAATTTATCATCCTTGGTGGAATATTTATCATCCTTAAATATGGATGTCATCTAAAGAGCAAGAAATAGACATTTATGGGAAGGAGTGGCTTGTTTCTTGTTTTGAGATCTTTCAAACCCTAATTCATCTTATTGCACTCTTGGAAAAGCCTTGCAAAGCCCTCAATCTTGGTGGAATATTTATCATCCTTAAATATGGATGTCATCTAAAGAGCAAGAAATAGACATTTATGGGAAGGAGTGGCTTGTTTCTTGTGTTGAGATCTTCCAAACCCTAATTCCTCTTATTGCACTCTTGCAAAAGCCTTGTAAAGCCCTCAATGAATGAGTAGTGGTGATTCTAGGTCACAATTATTTTATTTGAACAATTTTCTCATTATGAAGTCAATAAAAACTAAAACAAAAAATTTTAGGGAAATTGGGGTGCCCTATTTGTATTGTTAGAAATCCCTCAATGAATAAGATTTTATAAAAGTGATTTTATGATTTTTGGACTGAAGATTGGTGAGATTTTTTTAAATTATTATTATTATTATTGGGTTAGTGCAAATTCAATGTAAAAAACTCATTTTGGAAGGAAAACTTAATCAAATAACAAACTCACACTAAGGCCAAAAGTGCACCAAACTAAACTAAGACTTTACATTCCTTTTCTCTACACACCCATTTATGCATATTTTATTGAAAAACAATTTATTCAAAAAAATTATTTGATTTCCAAGTTTTATATGTGAAGTGTCAAATCTTTAATCTATCATACTTGTAAATGTTGTTATAAATGTGAACTTTGTTATAATATGAAGAAAATTTAGAAGATAAGTTGTTTTGTACAACCATTGTTGATTCTCCTACTAATGGATTCAATATCACTATTTTTTGTCATCATGTACATTCAACAAATGATTGTAATTTAGTTTAATATTTCTTTGAGATTGAAATGCATTCTAAATGTAGTTTATATATATTAATAATTATATTTGAATTTTTCCCATCAATGGTTTTTTTTTCAATTTTGTGATGTAGCCTCAATGTTAATAAAGTGTAAGTTCCATGAGGGCTATGCCATTGTCTTTCCATGTAAGTATTTTAATTAAAAGTGCAAACACACATGATAATCCAAGAATTAGATTAAGGAAATGAAAAAGGAAAGATTCAATAAAGTAATGCATACAATTTTGTCCAATATGATTTTATGCATTTTTTGACAGTCACTTCTAATCTGGTTAGTCCACATATATGTTGTCTAGTATTGAATATTTATTTCTAAACTATCATTCTAAAACCAAAGATCATGAAAGGTATACAACAAAAAAAATGATATATGTTACTAATTTCTCATAAATATCATCCCAAATATAAAATTATAAATTTCTTGAACATATTTATAAATTTTATTTCATCACATTCATTTCCAAATATTGTGCCTTTTAAAACTTCCAATTTTTTTTAATTAAATATTTGGAGAATGAAATATATTTAATAACTTTAAACCAAACAATCCTCAAACTTCACCAAAATTGCCAAAATTGCCATCATAACCATGTATCAAATTTCACAAAAATTCACTCAAAATGTCACCAAAATAATGTTCCAAATTCATCAAATTGCACCAAAGTTGTCACTAAAATAATATATCAAAAATAACCAAATTTGTCAATCCCAAAATGACTTCACAAATTCTAAAGTCCAAATATTTGGACATCCAAATATAGAATGCTTATTGGTCCCCTTTGCCCCCCCCCCCTACATATAAAGGCTAGAAGACTAGGACTTTGGGCAAAGGATAAGGGTTTAGAATGGTGCCACTACAAACACAAATCAACTTCGAAACAATCTTGCCCAAAAAAAATTCATCCCCCATTTCCCATCTTTCATAAGGTGCAAATTATTTCTAGACCCATATAACACACATCTTTTATATATTAATTGCCTTAAGCCCAACAATTATTTTTTTCAGATCACAACTTTGTGAACATATCACAATCTTGAAATATAACGTGGTTCCATCCCTATGGGGGCAAGTTATCCATAGTTCATTCATGTATTGTAGACCCAAGTGAATTTGTAATCCTTGCCTAAAAGCCATGTGACAAGTGAACTTAGGCCAAGTTCAATAAACCATATGACAATTTAACCAAATATGGCTAAACAAATATGAAAGTGAATAAAATTAAACATTTTTTTACATTGTTAGTTATTATTGGATGTTGTGTGTTACCATATCAAAAAAAATACATCTATCATTGTCTGCATTTAAAACATATAATAACAATTTTCATGCTTTCACAATGTATACTCAATTCATTAAAATCTAACACACACAACAAATGAAAATCCATGTTTTACACCCCAAATTGATGCAACCATGTTCAAACATACATGGCATGCAAGTGAGGTGCAAGAAACTCAAGTTGAAAAAATATGAATCTCCTACACCTCCAATGATGATAATACCAACATTGTATGGTCTTTCCTTTTTGAAAGAAACTTCAATCTTGGTTTTGATTGGTTCATTGGATGCACATTTTCCATAGTTTATTTTTCAACTTCTAATTTTGGGTTCAATTTTAACAAATGGTTGATTCCACGTTCCAATTCTTATGGTGGTCCCACTAAAAGGGTTTTAAGTTGGGTCCAAGTTGCAAGAATTTAAAAACCTAAAACCACCCCCTCTCCTTCGCATGTTTAACATTTCAAACCAAAAAACTTGCCAACATTGGATAATACCAATTTCAAAATATTCTAAACCCATTTTGCATCAATTCTAACTAATTTTTTAAAACCCATGAATTATTTTGACATATTAATTCACTCAAATAATCACGACAAATAATTTTGTTATTTGAGGAATTCAATCAATTTAAACAAATGCAACACCTAAACATGATTCTATTTTTCATCTTTCAAGTTACAATGGCTTTTGGTCAAAATTGTGCACCTTTGCATGTAAGTTTACTTACCTTGTTCAAGGTTAATTTTGATCCTTAAATTTAAATAAAATTCAATAGTTAAACCACACATCAAAGTTAGATCAGTTGAATGTTTAATGAAAGATGGAAAACCAACATTTGCATCAAAATACACTTATTGCTATCTTCAAGAAAGTCATAAGTGAGGAAAGAAAAAATCTCAAGTTCTTATGAAAAATTAATGAGGGCAAGTTTGTGGGGTTGGTTTACATCCCGTGGTGATATAAAACCAAACTACATTCATGCACAACTTGGGTTTGCCATAAAGAAAACCAAGTACAACATGTTGGTGCTTGAAAAATATTCAAAGCTTCGAGCTAATACTTGGTTACGATGCTCAAGAAAATGAAAGAGGCATGTCAACCACTTGTTACCTCCATGATACAACCATGGTGCAAAAACTCTTACTCTTGAAGTCATACATGATGCACTTGGAGGTTTCAAGGTCACAAGACAATGGATTCATCAATTTTTGAAACAATACATGAAGTAAACTTTTAGAATGGGAATAATAATAGTAAGTAAACTTTCAAATGATTGGGATCAGCAAGGGTAAGAAATGGGTTACAAGGTTGTTTACTTGAAAAAACTTACAACCTCCATGCAACCCTCATGGTCAACACTGACCAAACTAGATTTCATGCAGCCATAATGGTCAATAGTGAACAAACTAACTTACACTTTATGCCAATAACATGAAAACATGCATGGAAAATTAAAGGTGCAAAACAAATCAAGGTATCATGGATTGAGGACAAGAGATAGGTGACACTTGTAGTTTCATCATTTGTGGATAGATTGCTCTTGGGTGCAAACTACGAGCCATTGGTGCACCCTTAGGTGATTACTTTCGGGGGAATATTCTTGGAATAATTTCAAAAAAATCTTCATTTTTTAAAAATTTAAAATATTTGTTATGGTTTGTGTTAAAATTTGCTAGAAATACGTCATTTTCAAAGTTCTCAAGTCCATTTAAAAGTTTTTTTATTGCTTAAAAGTAGTAATTATAAATATTTTTACATTACTTTTGAAGGTTCAAATGTTAATGAAATATTTTCATATTTTGGACATTTATTAAATAAGATATTATATTTGATAATGTGCAAAAAAAAAACTTATTTTCAAGTTAAAATTCTTTTTAAATGTTTTTGGCGTAAAAAAAATAATAATGTAATGGTTATGCCTGCTTTTGGCTCCTTTTAGCATAAATGTACCCTCTTGCCCCCTCAAGTTATCTTTATAGGCACATGCATAGAACACTACCCCTAAACAATGAAGGAAAATTCATCTACATCAATAATGGATGGGACTTCACCTTTAGTGAGAATCATTGGTCAACCCTTGAAACCACAAAAAAGATTTGTTCACAAAATTAAACTTTTATAGTTTCATTCACAAATTAAACAATTGTGTTTGCTAAAACATTTGAAAATAGTATGGTTGTTGGATTACTGATCTATACACAATAACAATAATTTATAGATTAGATGAAAAAATATCACCTCACCATTTTGGTCATCTTCATACCAGCAAATTGCACAAGTGAACTACAACCTCAAGATGTGGTTTTACAACAACCACTAAAGCATGCATTCAAAGTTGAATTTAATACATGGACTACATCAGTCATCAAATACTAGATTAACAATGAGTAAAAATGTGTTGATTTCAAGATGAGTTACCTCAAACCAAAAACGTGTAATTAGTTGCATGTTGCATATATGAAGGTGAAGGAAATGAGGAACATGATTGTGAAAGGATGTGTTAACAAGTAGAAAATCTTGAGACTAATTAGTTCCATAGGCATCCTAGTAATTACTAGTTACTAATGGTAGACTTATCATCCTTTACCCAAGGGGTGAAGCTAATGAGATTAGGTAACCCAATTTATTGAATGGTTGGGGGTACTCCACCCAATCATCTAAAAGATTTTTAGGAAAGGGTTAAGATAAGGGCCCTATTTTCTAAGGGTCAATGTGGGCCTTGTGTGGTATGTGGGGAAGAGGGACAAGAGGAAGTAAAGGAGGATGGGGAGATTCATTCAATACTTTGGGGGAGTGGGACAATTTGGGAATGTAGGATTCTCACAGAGAGGGATGTATGGAATGGAAAAATATGTATGTATTTTGTGTTTGATTTTAATGGAAGATGGTTGAAGGACTCAAATCTCATGTTGTATGATTATTCTATTAAATGAAGAAGGCAAAATAGTTGATAATATGCAAGTAGGATGCTTCATTTAGTTAGTAGTTTTTTATTTCTTTTAGGACATAGATTAACAAGGCTTAACCTTTAATAGCTTCTAAATAGTTAAACTACTAGCTACCATTGGAAGGTAACAACTAGTCTTTGATGGTAGAAACCAAAGGAAGGGAAGATCAACAAAGAGTTGTTTAAAAACTTAAAAGTACTTCTATAGATAGTAAGCAAGGGCTAGGAAGGAAGGCAACATGTTGTAGATAATAAAGAACAAAGGAAGGACTTCATGAAGTGATGTAAGCGGCAAGAAGAGACACTAAAGGACCCGCATGTGTAGAAGAGGAAGATTGTAATGGTAGAAGGTCTAAAGACCCTACTAGGCAACAACAAGGGCATTGAAGGTACTACAAGACCATAGAAGTAACTATTATCGGGTTCTAATTATTTTTCATGTTATTTTTTACTTAGTTCCTTATACTTCCTAAATTAGATTTGTCATAGGAAGGTAGGTCTATTATTGGACAATATTTCCTTACTTTCCTCATTTATCTTTGTATGACTCCTTACCTATTATTTGAATAGTTATAATAAAGTAGGATAACGAAGGTAATACTTATGAAGAGGAATAAGGTGTTGACCTTGTCCCCCTAGTTTTACCTCCTAGAGGATGATATTGATCAAGGGCTATAATTTTACCCCTTAACATGATTAGATAATACAAAAATCATTAAAGCATTTGGAACCAAATTCCAACTTCCTGCATTGAAGGCTAATATTGTTACACCATTGTTCACAACCACCTGAGGCATTGAAGAACAAATGGAAGAATATTTGGATGTAAACCCAACACTTCCAATATTAATAATCATGGAGGAGTGTTTGTAAAAGAATTTTGTCTCAATTTATTCATCTATAAATCCAAGCACATCAAGATCACAATTGCAAAAAATGGCTAGGAAACATAAACCAATATGAAGAATTGAAGTGTCAAAATAATTTACTATAATAATTTAGTCAAAATTGCATGGTAGGTATTTTCCTTTCAAATTACCTTTGGATGATGTCTCTGATCACATACAAATACAAATACAAAATCAAATCTTGAATCAATTTGAATTAGAGTTGATCACATATTTATCACATCAAAGCATTTTCAATCTAATGGCCAATCTTGGTTGAAACACTTTTGCCCACATTTGAAAACCTTCCCCCAATTTATAATCCAAAAACTAGAGGATTGATCTTGTGTGCAAAAGGATTTTTTGTGGAGTGATAGATTCTCTCACTTTTAAATCAAACTGCAACTTGTCAGTTAAAGTAAGTAGAAAAATTGTCGCAACCCCACTTTGGCCAAGTGTGGGGGTGAAGCCCAACACTCCCAAAGTTGGGGACTTGGAGTCCTTCGGGACTCCCAAATGTTTAGAGTTCGACAACAAGGCCCAAAACACCTCGCATTGAGGTGTTCTTGGTGTCATTGGAAAGGTCTTGAAGCGTAGATATCAAAAATGGTCTCGCATTGGACATTTGGACATCTGTCGCCCAAGTTATGGGCAAAAGAAGGGCCGGGAGTCAAATTGGCAGTTTGACTCCCGACCATTAAAAGTCTAGAATCGACCTCTTCCCGACCTCCGAATTGAGAGTGCGATACGTCGTTGGAAAGATCTCAACGAGGGCTACAAGTTTGGTTCAGACCTCGTCGCGATCAGACCTGGAAGTTGGGAGTTATGAGCTCCCAAAGGCCCGGGACTCCACCCGGGACAATTTCGGGACAATTTCGGGACTCCAACTTGGGAGTCCCGGGAAAAAGAGTCATTTGGATGTAGTCTCCGCGGAGCATCGCAGAGAATACTATATGGGGGAAGGTGGTGGCTTCCCCCGAGTCCGGGCCGTGGTGTGTCTTGTGGTCCAAAGTGCTCGTGGCTTGTCCCAACACCCAAGGGTGTCTCGGAATGTGAACTAACCACTTTGTGGTTTGTTTTGATGTAGATTCAAGCTTGATCTACTAAACCTTCTTCCTACTCTAATCCCTAGGCTCCCAACTCGACCCTCTACCTCTTTTTAGAGTTGGAAGCTGGGAGCGTGCCTCCAAGTCTCAACTTTCCGCAACTTGACTTTGGTGAACCCTCAAGTGGGTTCACCCCGGGATTTGGGAGTGCGTAAAAAATAGACTTACCAACACGTAGAGAACCCAACATGAAAGTCATCATGCCCACAAGTTTGTAGCAAACAAACAATATAAACCAAATCTAGATGCGAGAAGTATTGTTACAAGGCCAACTACTAAGCATTAGTGGAGCTACTCTTACACTTGTTGGGGTGTTCCAAGTAAAAACAAGAATGCCTACAAAGTAACTAATAATTGTTACTTCATGAGCTCTTCTATACAAACCATTACCAAGCACATTAATCCAACATGGAAAGTATAGATACAAGTGCAGATGACATCTCTACATGGCAAAAAAAAATGGAGCAATTATAAAAATATAAATTTACAATCACACATCATTGTAAACAAATGTGAAATCTATTGATCCAAATTGAATAATTGAGCCAATACCAAATTCTCCTCATGTATTGGCCTCAATTTGATTCAAATCAACCATGGCATCCAAATTAGTGCCAAACATAGCTACAACAAGGGTAACTACCAAAGCATGTTTCAAAGTTTGTGATTCTTGTAGCCCCCCTCTACCTCCCACCTTTAGTCTTAAAAGCAGACCCTATTTTTCTTCCATACAAATCAACCTTTTCTTCCTTCTTTCAATACATAATTATCACAATTCAACATTCAAGAGGAATAAACAAACATCAAATTATAATCCACATAAGCTTGCAATAATTGAGCTCTTGATAAGCTTTTATGTTTGGTCACTTGCATTTAACTTTGAACAAAATCCATTGGAAAACAACAATAGACCCAACTACTAATAAATTAAGACAAACACACTAAAACAAAAAAAACATGAAAACCATACTTAAACATGTTTTGGTGGATACATACTTGTTGTGTCCACTTGCACCAACACCAACAACATGGTTATTATTGTCATCAGTTAATGCCTCACACATGCATGTGATTAACTTTCCAGACCCTTTGTTTTGCACATGAACTCATGGGCCATTAATGATAAGTTGCTGAATTGTTGATGATTTTGCCAAACACGATGACACCCCAATTTACAACGGACAACATGTGTCCCAACAACCACACAAAATGTTCTTGGCACCTATCTTGAAGGTCTAGGATCGCCAATTTTGCTTTATCAAGTTACATTTGGAATGAATTGCTTCAACATCATGGACCTTAACTTTGTGGAGCTTCATAATCTACATCACCAAGTGATCTTTTTTGAAGCATCTGTTGGCAAGTGGAAGGTCAAATCTACAACATCGATTTGTTTTTTTATTTTTATTTTTCCAAAAACAAATATCTAGGCTTGTCACTTGTCAATGATTCACCAAAAGACAAAGACCAAAAGCTTTGGAAACACAAATCTTCATCAATGAGGGGCCAAATCGAAACTCATTGAACCAAATTGCTCCAAAAAATCTCTTCTATCAAGTGCCATCTTCATTTTCGCTTGATTCATGGCCTTAAATCTCATTTACATGAAACATCTAAGTAATTTATAACATTCAAAAGTTTCAACATATTCTTCAAATTTGTGAATCAAATTACAACAAGATTATTAAATCATTCAAACTAATGAATTGGGGAGTTTTGTTACATGATTAAATTAAATCCTTTTGCATGATAAATTACTAATGGTTTCTTTTGATTATGTTGTAATTGTGATAATAATTGTTGTGTGTGATTGTGATCACAACAACACAAGGGAATTAAAAGCATTGACATATGGCCTTGTTTCTTGTAAGGATAGTGATTTTTCATTGTCCAAAGTTGTAATTATGTTGAAAATATGTAATTAACCATGTCGGGAACTTTGGAAAAGCATATTTTCATTAAAAAAACAAATGGCATTTCATGGTGAATAGTAGTTTGATTCATACCTTTTACAATTGGTCAAAGTTTGACTTGAATAGTTATGAGATGACTATGCACACACTAGCTAAAAATAATAATGCAATTTTGATATGATAAAAATATATATAATCTCATCAGCCTAATAAATAGATTTCCTAAAACTTACAATTGCAATTTGTTGCAAATGTAATTGTTTATAGTGGATTTGGAAGTAGCAAAACACAATCAACACTTATGGGGCAAAATGCAAGGTCATTGTAGGTTCATTATGGAAAATATTAACGGTCTAATGATGGTAATCATTGTAAGTATTGTTAATGTTATTTGATTACATATGAAGATTAAAAAAACAATTTGAATTACTATGGGCATGTTCAACTTACAACTTGTTATGATGAACAGGGGGATATTTGTTATATCCATGACAATAGGAATTAATAAGTGTAGATCTTGTGTCCAATGGGTTTACCAAGTTGACAAAATAAGGGTTGAATTAAAAAGCATACATTGAACCAATATCCAATATTGGGCTTCAACTCAAAAGTTTTGTTAATTTAAATTATTTATTGTTTGAACAATATGAAAACAAATGTAGGCATATGTGAACAACTTTTAGTAATTAATTTAAATAACCCACAAAAACCACATCCATATGTAAGAATTAACCCTAACATATTGTTTTAATGATTCATTGTGTTGTTTTATTGACAATTGATTTTAGAATGAAATATGGGCACTTGCTAATTGCTTTAACATTTACACCTCATTATAAATGATTTTGTGTAAAAAAATTAAGCAAGATTCATGGCATGATGTGGATGGTGCAAACATTGGACCTTCATGAATTTGTTAATTGTGTTAATAAATGAAACCGTTTAGTCATTCATTATTATGAAAGTGGGGTGTAGTTCACTAGCTTAAATCATTATGGGACCTTAAAAGTGAAATAAGTTCATTGCATTTTTGTGATTTCACCCTGGTTAAAGTTATTTCATTATAATATCATTATTTAAACATCGTGTTTCATTATTAATTGATATAATTCACTATTATAATTCACTATAGTAAATAGATTTATTTCTATTTTATTTTAAATACCTTATATATATATTACTTTATAATATACCTTATATTATTTTAAGCTACTTTAGTTATTTTAACCTATATTTTACATTATTATAAATTATTAAATGTTATTATAAATTATTATACCTTAAAATAATATATGTTATTCTACCTGGAGGTATCCTATTTAATTTATTATAGGGTTGTAAGTTATTTTAAATTAAATTATTCGATTAACTTTAGGCTATACATTCGATTATTTTATTTAAAATTAATATATGTTATTTCAAGTTATATTTTATGTTATACAAGGTCATTCTATTTATCTTTTTAAAAACCACCAATAAGCTATGGTAATTTAACCACCAATAGCAATTATTAAAATAGGCATCAATAACAACTTACATAATAACCATTAATAACCATTAATAAAATAGGCACCAATAGAATAATTATCAATAATTATTGATATAGTAACCAATAATAGGCATCAATAGAATAATTATCAATAATTATTTATATAATAACCACTAATAGCCACCAATAAAATAATCATTAATAGGCATCAATAGAATACTTACTAATAAACATTAATAAAAGAACCATTAATAACCACCAATAGCCCCAATAAAATAACAACCAATAGCCACGAATAGAATAATTACAAATAACCATTCATAAAATAACCATTAATAACCACCAATAGCCCCAATAAAAGAACAACCAATAGCCACGAATAGAATAATTACAAATAACCATTCATAAAATAATCATTAATAACCACCAATAGCCCCAATAAAAGAACAACCAATAGCCATGAATAGAATAATTACAAATAACCATTAATAAAATAACCATTAATAACCACCAATAGCCCTAATAAAAGAACAACCAATAGCCACGAATAGAATAATTACAAATAACTATTAATAAAATAACCATTAGTAACCACCAATAGGCCCCATAAAAGAATAACCAATAGCCACCAATAACCATATATAATAATTGCTTAAAATTACCAAAAATAACATAGGGTGAAATAATCTATGATAAACAAATTTAATTTAAAATGAAATAACATACAATAACATAAAATTGTTAATAATAACATAAATGAAATAATTTTTAATAACCAAAAGTAACCAACAATAATTTCACATAATCAAAAATAATTTAAGATGCAGTAGTTTAAAAAACCCAAAAATAATTTATAATAACTCCAAGTAGTTTAAAGTGACATAATTTACAATAGAAAAAAAAAGATAAAATAGTCAAAAATAACTTACAATAGTAAAAAATAACCTAAGGTGCAATATGCTAAAATAATCAAAAGTAACTTATAATAACCAAAAGTAGTAAAGTGAAATAACCAAATATAGCCAAAAGTAATTGAGAACAACCATAAATATCTGTAAATAATGTAGGGTGAAATAATTTAGATTAATGAAAATTAACCCTATTATAGTTGAAATTAGCCCAACATAGGTAGTTTTATTATATTAGCAAAAAAAAAATCTATTTATTAAACATTCTCTTTTTGAAAATAATGGTCATTGAAATGTTATTGAATAATGATATTTTAAAAAATTGTTCAAATAATTTTACACTTTCAAATAAATTAAATGTAATTATGTACATTACTGAATTTTTAAAATATACATTTGAATCATTTCATTTGGACAAAATTTCAATAAAATATGAAATTTCAAAGTTTATATTTTTGTAATATTTAAAATGAAGTATTTGATAAATAAAATGGGCTTGATTATAAGGGTTTTTGCTTCCATTCTAAAGGTCAATGGATCAAACCTCACAAGTGGTGTGTGTGTGATCAACAATGGTAAGTTGATTGAATATTCTCCTATTTAGGTCCCTATAATAAGTGCCTAGGTTGAATACTTGGCCTATGTACCTAGGTTTATGTTTTTAACTTAGTTTAAATAGTGACACGTGTCAATAATTCATAGGTTGAAAAATCATGAAATTATTAATAATATTATGTATCAAACAATTTAGATTTAATTGTTTTTTATGTTGCCTAGTTAATTAATTAGCGAGTGAATGATTTGGTAAATTTGTATTTCACTTGAGAGTAATTTTGTTTCACTAGGTACTAGTGAATCAATTCATTATCCGTAGCAACTGGTCCTTGTTCACTAAGGGGTTGACTAGTTTCACCATAGTAAAAATGTCCAAATTCATTAAAAATTTAGTGAATTAAGACACATTTTGGTATAATGACAACTGAATATGGTTATAATGGGTTGAAGTTTGGTTGAGTTCATAATACCAGAATGATAAAATGCATGTATTCATACATTCATATATATTATTAAACTTATATTAATTAGATTGTTAAAATTAAAACTTCATTGTAAGAAAATTGTAGTCATAAATTGAATACCATAAGTAAATAATTAGATATGCCATGTCTAATGCGACAAGTCTAATTTGATTATTTTCATGATTGTCATGGAGGTTTTCAATTATAGTCACATAGGTCACAAGTATAAATTATCACAAGAAAAAATTTAACCCCAACCCATCTTCATGGTTGTAAACCAAATCCTTAACCAACCCATCACACATTCAACTTCTGATAAATAACATTAATTTACACAATGATAAACATGTCCATTTGAAATATCTCACATATCAAAATTTCAAAATGATTTTTTGGATATATATTAATCAAACAAATTAAATGGATTGAAAACTTTTTTTTTAAATGTTATAATTAGATGTAATTTTAAATTTTTTAAATATGTGATATATTCAAATGTAATTCTTTTTTTACAAATGTAATTTAAATATTTATTTTGATTTTCATTGTTGAATTTAATTTCACATGTGTAATTACATCATTATAGATTAAATACATAATTTCACATGTGTTCAACTTCATACATCTTTAAAATTATAAGTATAATTAGATTATGTAATCCCTTATAATTTCAATGTAATTATTGAAGTAAAATTATGTCAAAGGACCTAATTAATTGTTGACTATACAATTTAATGATTAAATTAATTTGAAATGTTATACTACATAATTTAAATGTAATCAATAGAGGAAAATCATGGATCAACAGTTAGTTTTACAATAAGTTTTGAAATGTAAACAACATTTGCACCTAAATTACATGGATTTGCAAATGACAAGTTGTAGGTGACAACTAGTTGTAAATGATATACATATTACATATGTTATTATACATGTTCATCCATTATAATATAATATATAATGGTTGCCCCTGTAACTACCTACAATTATTTTGGTCATCATTTTGTAGCTTATGTTTACAAGTCATCCATGAATGCATGACAACAATTTTAAATTACCTACCTACACACCTAAACCACATGGCATTTGAATTAGGTTAAACTTAAGCCACCTAGTTTAAGCCAATGCCCCAATAACCTTTTTAACATCTAAACTATACCTAAGGTTAAGCCACCTAGGCTAAGCTTAAACCTATACCATGTGGCACCTAGTGAGGAAAATCCTATTTAATTTCATTATGGGTTTAATTTTTGTACAATCAAGTTTTTTTTATTGGTTCATCCCAAATTGCACTTGCATTTTAATGTTTTATGTGTCTTTTCAAATTAGAGTCACATATTAAGGTGTGCATTTTATTTATCATGTAACCAAACATTTGACATATCATTTCTTATTGAAACATGTCAATTCCACTACTTATTATCCATAGGGGAATGGTTAGGCAAAGTCCATTAACAAGATGTTGGGAATGTTGTTGATTAAATTAATCAATGAAAATAAAATGGATTAGGATGCACATTTACCAACAATTTTTTTTCTAACAAAACATCATACAAAGTAGGTACAAGATACACATCGTAGCAACTTGTTTATAGATTGATTACATCCTTTAATGCTTACAAAATATATATTGTTAGTTATCAATAATGACCACATTGAAAGGAACCTTATAAGAGTTTTAACAAGTAGAGCCTTAAAGCTAAAGAAATTGCATGAAGACATATTGCAATTTGAGGTTAAATTCGGAACATAGCAATGGAATAGGGCTCGGTGAAGTCAATAGAATATTATTGAAAAATAATTTCAAATTTAGTGATTTTGTTTTGTGGTTTCCAAAGGGTAGTAAGTCACATTTTGGAAAGTTTATTAGGAAGTGGTTGGGACCCTATAGAATGCAATATGTGTTGCATAATAATACGGTGTTGTTAATAACATTTATTAACTTTGAACTAAATCCAATGTTGGTTAATATTAACAAGTTGAAATCGTACAAATTTATGAATATAAGGTACAAGATTTTGAAGCATAGAGACTTGTATATTATGAAGAACCACGTGCATCAAACCAGTCATAGAAAGGAATGGAGGATGACATTGAAACATATGAAGATAGAAATGATGAAGTGGTGACATGTTGACCATGGATGGAGGTTGAAAACTTGGCAATGACAACTCCAAAATAATTGATTGATTCAATAGTTCAATTGACTGATTTTATTTATGAGTTAGGAGATATCTTAGTACACATGGTGAAGAACACAAAGGATGAATGGACATGCGATTACAATTGTACAAGGATGAATGAAGGAATGATTAATGCATTTGGACCATTAATGTGTGAAAAAGGATGTTAGTTACTTCCACTTGGAAGTACAAGAAAAAAATCATCATGAAATAATAGGTTGCCTAAAAAATGTGATTATTTCATACAGAAATGGCGAGTTGTTTTAAAAGAAAAAACAAGAAGCAAGAGTGGTTGGTGAGGTTTTTTTAGTGTTCGAAGTTTTTTGGTAATGCGTTTATGTTTTGTGTTTGCAATGTGTTTCGCAACATCAGTGAAGAAAGCACAATTTAAAGATAACAATGAATTGTGAAGGAATAATTAGAAGCACAAAGTTGAGATGCAAAAAAAATATAATTGCAAAAACCTAAATGAGAGAGGTATGTGAAAAAAATTGTTGAAAAAAATGACAAATACAAAAAGAATTGGAGTGACAAGTAAGAGGGCAATGTACAACATTCTGCCATTGGTAATGGTTTCACCATTAGAGTCACCATTGGCATCATAGTGTGAAGAAGGAAAAATATTTATAGTAGGGTTTGGTGTAACATTTCAATTTGCAAAATACATTCAATAATCATATGGCTAGTATTGGAATGTTTGAGGAAAGGCATTTTCAGCAAAAGATTAATAATGTTGACAGGACCAAGTGTAACAACAAAAAAATTGGTGATTATGGAGTTAAGTGAATAAAAGGATAAACAAAGGATAAATGAAACACAATAGCTAACTATAAAAGCACAAAAAATTCAAAAAGCCACATAAATTGCATTTGAAGCCGCACCAAGTTTACTGCACCACCTCAATTAGGTACAAAAGATTCACAAAAATCTACAAGTGAAAAATGAAGAAGAAATAAACTTTGGGTAATGGATAAGAAATTTTTTAAACATAAAAGGATTAAGATCCTAGATGATAGAAAGATGTTTTTTACCCCAACCAAATAGAGTTATTCAAAATATGTTGAAAGACTAAATATATGGAAGAAAATGGGAGATGAAAAACACTTGGGCTAGTAAAGAAAGTTTAATTATAGTGATTGACATTGAAAGGAAGGAACTAGACCATGGATATCTTGTGGAATTTCTAAACATGTTTGTGATCAAAGGATTTAAAATCTTTTTTGAAAAAGAAAGGATAATGTATGTCATAAGTAGATAGATTATGGCTGATGCATTTGGAATATGTCAGACTGGGTACATTGAGGATCCAAATGGGCATGTGAACAAATCGGTAGTGGAAAAGTTGTTGTACAACCATGTATCAAATCATCATACATAAATGGAGATCAGTGGAATGCAAAGAAATGCAAAATGTTATTTAACATAAGATACCAAGCTATGATATCTATAGTATACCAAAGAAAAAAGAAGAAGTATATGAACAACATGAATGCACTTACATTCATGAAGGTGGAAGAAGGAATTGAAGTGGGTTAAACACACATTATGTTCAATAATCTATGCAGTGAATTGAAAAGATGGACAAAGATGCAGTAGAATATATAGCTAAAAGGAAATCATGAGGACAAGAAATAAACATGTCATTCAATGATGGTTCTAAAGAGGTTGTTTTAGTATATGTTTTAGAGGGAATTTGTAGCTATACAAAAAAAAACAAAAATCCATGAAGTTTTTTTAAAAGATAAAGGAATTACAAAATGTTTTGGATAATAGGAAAGGAGTTTCAATGGTATCCCCATGGACCATGGAAAAAAAGGAAGAACAAATCTAACACTAGGGAATGATCAAAACAAATAAGGAAATCAAGGGAAATGTCTAACTTCAAAAATTGATGGGGG
>Ga0209208_10005557_pt1 | contig 17553 bp, 19 predicted proteins | sample S1TSphfallax_3_FD_187694 | JGI IMG/M metagenome (GOLD analysis project Ga0209208, IMG submission 187694) | Host-associated microbial communities from peat moss isolated from Minnesota, USA - S1T2_Fd - Sphagnum fallax MG (SPAdes) (version 2) | ecosystem: Host-associated > Plants > Peat moss >... | reverse complement strand
CGCGAGACCCCCGCGGGTCGCGGGTCCAGCACGACCAGCCAGAATAACAGCCCCCCGAACAGGCAGGACAAATTCATCACCGCGTACAGCCAGGGGTCGATCATCGCCGCAAAATGCACCGCCGGGATCAGCCAGACATCCGAGGTGATCAGAAAAATCGCCATGCTCGGCAGCGGGTGGAACAGCACCACGCCGATCCGCCGCATCGCCTCGCTCCGGCAGGCCGCCAGCAGCCAGCCCGGCACCCCGCGCGCGAGCGGCCCCGCCATCCAGCCGATCGCGATGCAGAACGGCGCCACCATCCCCAAAGTGACCGCCTGGATGCGGTTGAGGAAGAACATGTGCTGCGAGACATATTCAAAATGCGTTTGCAGCACGAAATAGATCAGCGCGATCCCGGACACGAAAAACACCTGGCGCACCCGGCCGGGCTTGTCCTCATCCGGCGTGCGCGCCATGCCGCGCAGGTACCAGAGCAGCATCAGCCAGCAGCCCAAGAACACCGGCGCGTTGAAGATGAACGGGAAGATGTAGGGCAAATGCGCCGGAAACCACGCGCAGGAAAGATCGACGAGCAGGGCGGCGATGATGATGAGGGCCTCAGGCATGGCCCCATCTGGCACCAATCGCGCCAGGCTGCCACCCAGCCGCCCTGGCTGGGCGGCTGGCGGTTCAGCCATTCATGCGGTCCATCGGAACACCCGCGAGCGCCCGGCTGGTGCGGATGGTCTGTAGTGTCTGCACCTTGCCGACATTCGGCGCACCCGTCAGCCGGGCGGTGAGCTGGTTCTCATGCGCCGCATCGCGCGCCACCAGCTTCAACAGAAAATCCCCGCCGCCGCGGATCATGTGGCACTCGCGCACCTCCGGCCAGCCCGCCACCAGCGCCTCGAACGCGTCCAGCGCCACCTGCTTCTGGCTCTCCAGCCCAACCACCACAAAAAACGCGATCTGCCAGCCAAGCTTCTGGCCATCAGTCTGTGCGCGGTAGCCCTGGATATAGCCGCCATCCTCCAGCCGCCGCACCCGCCGCAGGCAAGGCGGCGGTGAAATACCGGCGCGGCGCGCCAGCTCCACATTCGTCATGCGGCCATCCTCCTGCAATTCGGAGATGATCCGGCGGTCGATCTCATCGAGGCTGAATGTATCCTGGTCGATTGCGTGCACGTGGTTCATCTGGGCGGTCATCCTACGGGTTGGGCGTAATATAATTACAAAAATGGATTTGAAAATGGGCTGGAAATCATATTTTGGGGAGGAACAACCAAAACAAGGCCAAAATTTTTAGGATTTGAGCAATAATATTCTTTGACCCCGCGGGTTAGCCCGATATGGCGTAAAAGAAAGCGCTCCTTTTTTGAAAAAAAGGAGCAAAAAACTTTTGCTTCACTAAGGCAATTGCGGTCCGAACGGCTTCGTCTCAAAGTCAGTGAAAGTTTTTTGGTTCATGCGTCCAGATGACGTAGCGGCTCGCGCGCGCAAGTCTGAACCGGGCGGAGGCGCCCAAGGTTCCGGCGGCGCGTCTTGCGAATGCACGCATTTGCGTGACGCGCCGTTGGAAAGGCGCCGGAGGTCGCACAAAAAGGTTCAAAAAAGAACCACTTGCTTTCTTTTTAACACCCATAACCGCCGCCCGCTTGTATCCGCGGCGTGACAGCGGATATGTAGTGGGACTGTTCATAAATTCGGAAGTTTTACGGCAATGGGTGAGGTAAGGGCGGTCCGGGTGCTGATCATCGGCGCCGGGCCAGCGGGCTACACGGCGGCAATCTACGCGGCCCGCGCGAATTTGGCGCCGGTGATGGTGGCCGGACTACAGCCAGGCGGTCAGCTCACCATCACCACCGATGTCGAAAACTACCCCGGCTTCGCCGAGACCATCCAGGGCCCGTGGCTGATGGAGCAGATGGCCGCCCAGGCCGCCCATGTCGGCACCGAGATCATGTTCGACCTTATCACCAAGGTGGATTTTTCAACCCAGCCGTTCCGCGCCTGGACCGATGGCGGGCTTGAATTCGTGGCGGACAGCGTGGTCATCGCCACAGGCGCGCAGGCGCGCTGGCTCGGCCTTGAATCCGAAATCCGCTACCAGGGTGCGGGCGTCTCCGCCTGCGCCACCTGCGACGGGTTTTTCTACCGCGGCAAGCAGGTCGCCGTGGTCGGCGGCGGCAACACCGCGGTCGAGGAAGCGCTCTACCTCACCCACCACGCCAGCCACGTAACTTTGGTGCACCGGCGCGATTCCCTGCGCGCCGAGCGCATTTTGCAGGACCGGCTCTTCGCGCACCCGAAAATCTCGGTGATCTGGGATTCCAAGGTGGACGAAATCATCGGTGCCGGCACCCCCGCGGTGGTGACCGGCGCGCGCCTGACCAACGTGAAGACCGGCGTGCAGCAACTGCTCGCGGTGGACGGGGTGTTCATCGCCATCGGCCATTCCCCCACCACCTCGCTCTTCACCGGACAGCTGAAAATCGACGCGGATGGCTACATCATCACCCGCCCCGGCAGCACGGAGACCTCGGTCCCCGGCGTGTTCGCGGCCGGCGACGTGCAGGACAAAATTTTCCGCCAGGCCGTCACCGCGGCCGGTACCGGCTGCATGGCGGCTTTGGAAGCCGAGAAATTTTTAAGCAACATCAAGCTGCATGTCAGCGAGGCGGCATAATGACCGGACAAAAAATGGACTGGGATAAACTGCGCGTGTTCCACGCCGTGGCGGAGGCAGGCAGTTTCACCCATGCCGGAGATACGCTGAACCTCAGCCAATCCGCCGTTTCGCGGCAGATCTCGGCGCTGGAGGAGGCCCTCTCGGTGCCGTTGTTCCACCGCCACGCGCGCGGGCTGATCCTCACCGAGCAGGGCGAGGCGCTGAACCGCACGGTGCGCGAGGTCTTCGCCAAACTCGCGATGACCGAGGCGCTGCTGGCCGAAAGCAAGGAAAAACCCGCCGGCCGGCTGAAAGTCACCACCACGCACAGCTTCGGCGTCACCTGGCTCGCGCCGCGCCTGAAAAACTTCATCGCGGCCCATCCGGACGTGACCGTCACCCTCCTGCTGGATGATACCGACCTCGACCTCGCGATGCGCGAGGCTGATGTTGCGATCCGCATGCACCCGCCACGCCAGCCAGACCTGGTGCAGCGCCATTTGGGTGAAATCCGCAGCCAGATCTGGGCCTCGCCCGATTATCTGAAAACCCACGGCACCCCCGCTACCGCCGAGGATCTCGACAACCACAAGCTGGTCCTGTTCGGCGACCGCAAACCCCCGGTGCAGGACATCAACTGGCTGGCCGAAGTCGGCCGCAAGGACGGCACGCCAAGGCGCGGGATCCTGGAGGTGAACTCCCTACAGGCCATGCTGGTCGCCATCCGTGCCGGCATCGGCATCGGCTCGGTGCCGGATTACCTGGTGCAGGACCATACCGGCCTGGTGAACGTGCTGCCCGAGATTAAAAAACCCAATGCCGAAATGTATTTTGTTTATCCGGAGGAGCTGCGGAACTCCAAGCGCGTCTCTGTGTTCCGTGACTTTCTGGTGAATAGTATTTCAGAGCGCAACGGCCCGCGCAGCTAGGCGCCAAGACGCCAAAACGGACCAATCATCTGAATTTTAACGGTTTTTTAAAAACGCCGGGGCAAAGCTCCCGGCGTTTTGCAGGCAACATTCGGCCTTCTTGTCAAGCGTATGTTACAAGTCTGATCCGCATTTGCGAATTTAACTCTTAAATAAGTTTCTTTGTGGCGTATATACAACATGTCCGGTGAGAGCCGGACTCATCTGGTCCTTCGGGGCCGGATTGGGACCTCGGTCCCAACGTCTCCCAGACGTGAAGCCTCCCTGTTGACTTGACCCGTTGGCCTAACCGCCAACGGGTTTTTTTGAACCCGCTCGCGCGGCCCGAAACTTTTATTGACCTGGTGCGGCGGCGTTGCAAATCCCCACGGCTCGAGAGGAATCAAAAGTTTTTTGGTTCTTTTTTTCAAAAAAGAACCGCTTGCTCTCCTCACTCCACCATTTGCGCCGGCCCAAGGTCGGGGATGCTCATGCTATTGAGTTTCGGCGCCGGTGGCTTGTGGCCGCCGGCCGAGCGCCAGAGCTGCATTTTCCACACATATGCCAGCACCTCCGCGCAGGCGCGGTAGAGTGCGACGGGCACGTGCTCACCGGGCTCGACATGGCGGTAGATGGCGCGCGCCAAAGGTGCGGCTTCTAACACCGGAATGCCGTAGCCGCGTGCCCGGCTGATGATTTCGGCCGCCATCAGGTCAGCGCCCTTCGCGAGGACGATCGGCGCCTGGTCGACGCCGCGGCGGTAGCGGATGGCGATGGCGAAATGCGTCGGGTTGGTGACGATGACGGAGGCTTCCGGGATGCGCCGCATTTGCCGGCTGCGCGCCATGCGCCGGGCGATGGCGCGCTGTCGTTGCCGCACTTGCGGGTTGCCGACCGTGTCTTTCATTTCGTTGCGGATTTCGGCGTCGCTCATGCGCAGTTTCTGGCGCTGCAGCCAGTATTGCAGGCCCACATCCGCGCCCGCGAAGGCCATGATGACGGCGCAGACGCCGATCAGGATATGCAAACAGAGCCGCAGCAGCAGGGCGCCGTTCGGCCCGCCGGCACCGGCCAGCGCCTCGAAATCCGGCGCCGAGGTGATGGTCATGACCGCGCCGACGCCGCCGATGACGGCAAATTTGAGCAGCGATTTCAGTGTCTCGGCCAAACCGGCGGCGGAGAAGAGCTGGCTGAGCCCATGGCCTGGGCTGATATTGTTGAGATCGGGCGTGAGCGGCGTGAAGCTCAGCACCCAGCCGCCGGTGACCAGGGCGGCGCTGAGCGAGAGCGCGCCGATCAGCCCCAGCAGAGGCAGCAGATCGCCCGCGAACATGCGCGACCAGATGAGTGCAGCGCTCGGCGGGGCGGAGCCCGCCTGCGCGATGCAGAGTGTCGCGAAGCCGCTGAGCCGCGAGGCGATGGCAAGGCTGGAGCCGAGGCCGAGGGTGATGACCAGGACCACCACGGCGGCGCGCGGCAAATCGGCCGAGCGGCGTGTGTCGCCCTTTTCGGCGGCCTGACGCAGCCGTCTTTCGGTCGGCGCGTGGGTTTTATCGGCATCGTTCTCAGCCATGCGGCAGCATCGCGGTGACGCTGTGCATGGAGGCCAGAAAGACCTGCTGGAAATCCTGGTTCATATAGCCGACCGTGCCGATCAGCACCCACAGCCCCGCCAGGATGAGCAGCGGAAAGCCGATGGTGAGAATGTTCATCTGCGGCGCGAATACCGAGGTGATGCCGACGGTGATGTTGATACTGAGCGTAACCGCCAGCACCGGCATGGCGAGCCAGACCGCGGTGCTGATGAAACTCTGCCCGAGCAAGGTGAGCTGATCCCAGTTGGTGAGGTTATCGAGCGTGATGCCGTGCTGGAAGGAGTGCGCCATGGCGCCGAACAGCCAGATCGGCCCGCCAACCGCGATATAGGCGATCAGCCCTGTCCAGCCCATGATGCTGTAGAGCACCGGCGTGTCGGAGGTGGCGTCCTTGTAGGCGAGCTCGGCGAAGCTCAACCCCATTGAGAGGCCGGCGATCTCGCCGGTGCTGGCGATCGCCGAGACCGCGATCTGCATGGTGAGGCCGAGCACCGCGCCGTAGCTGAGCTGCAATATGCCCTGGTAGATGATCGCGGACGGGTCCGCCGGCAGCGGCGGCAGGGCCGGCAGCCAGAGCGCGAGGGCCGCCGCGAACGCCGCCACCATCACCGCCTTAACTTGGCCGGGGATGAACACCGAGCCGTAGAGCGGGTCGGTCAAAAACAGCCCGGTCAAGCGCAGGAACGGCCACAGAAAATGACCGAGCCAGAGATAGATTTGCGCCTGGTTTATGACCATGGGCGGGTGATGTATGAGCCGGCGTGGCTGATCCACAGCACGGCCAAATTTTCGAATGCCGCTAGCATTCCCCAGCCGCCGCCGAGCGCAATCAGGATCATCACGATGGTCTTTGGCGCCAGACTGAAGGCGGTATCCTCAAATTGCAGCACGGCCTGCAAAATCGCCGTGGCGAGGCCGACCACGAGCAGCAACCCGATGATCGGCAGGATCGCCATCAGCTCGGTCGAGAGTGCTGTTTGCAGCAATTGCAGATAGAACGGCATGTTAGTTTTTGTGTCTCCCCATCATGACGGTGGCGGGGTGACGAAACTGCCGGCGACCGTGCCGAGCACCAGTGCCCAGCCATGGATCGAGACGAACATCAGCAGTTTGAGGGGCAGCGAGATCAATGTCGGCGAGACCATGATCATGCCGAGCGACATCAGCACCGAGGCGACCGCGAGGTCGATCAGCACGAAGGGGATATAAATTAGAAAGCCGATCTGGAAGGCGGTCTCGAGTTCGGAGGTGGCGAAGGCCGGCACCAGCACGGTGATCGGCACGTCTTTCGGTGTGGCGTAGTGCCCGCCGCTGAGATCGACGAACAGATGCAGCGCGTCCTTGCGGGTCTGCGCCAGCATGAAATTCTGGATCGGCGGCTCGGCAGCCAGCACCGCCTGGTTGAAGCTGAGCGTGCCGGCGAGATAAGGCTGCAATGCGAGGTCCTGCTCCTGCTGGATGGTGCCGCGCATGACGAACACGGTGAGTGCGAGCGCCAAAGCGGCGAGAATCATATTGGGCGGCGTGGTCTGCAGGCCGAACGCCTGGCGCAGGATCGAGAGCACGATGATGATGCGGGTGAACGCTGTCATCAGCAGTAAAATACCGGGCAGAAAGGCGAGGGCCGTGATGACCAGCAGGGTTTGGACATCGAGCGAATAGGTGCCGGTGCCGGCGGCGTTGCTGCTGCTGAGCAGAGGCAGGCTACCGGTTGCCGCGCGCGCCAGCGCGGGTGCCGAGAGCAGTGCTGTGCTGATAAGGGCGAGGCGCGGTTTCACGGTGTTCGTATTTCGCCTTGTATCGCCGCCGCGCGGTCAAAGAGCGGGCCAAAAGTCTCGGCCGTTGTAGTGCCGGATGGCGGCAGCGCGCCGATCGCGGTGATACCTGCTCGGCTGGTGCCGATCAGAAATCTCTGGCCTTCCGCCTCAACAATCAGCAAGGCCGATTGCACGCCAAGGCCGCGCGTCGCGATGATGTTGATCGGCGCCGGGCGGGCGTTGCGCAGCACGCCGCGCGTGGCGCGCAATTTTCGCGCGGCAAACCAGGAAGCCGCCAGCAGCCCCAGAATGATGAAGAGCGAACCTGCCGCCGAGAGCAGGGAGCCGGCGCCGAACGCGGCGATCATGTTCAATCCTGAATCACGAGATCGGTGATATAGGCGTTGCCGAAGGGCGGGGTTGCGCCGGCCGCATCGTTGGCCTTCAGCACCTCATTGGCGACGTCAAGGCAATTATGGATCAGTTCGGCGCGCACCTGGGGCTGCTGCAGCGCGTCGCCGGTTTCGGCCATCAGCAGGCTGATGATTCCGGCCTTGATGATCGGCTGGTAATTGCCGAACGCCGCGACCGCCTTCTGATCGGTGGTGGCGAACTCGATCCCGAAGGAGACGTAGGAGGTCGCTGGCTGGTCGGCCTCCGGCGGCAGGCTGACCACCACGTCCGAGAGATCGGCAAAATAGATCGGTTTTGGGACCAAAGGCGGCGGCGCCGCGGCGGCCGTCTTGGCGCGGTTCGCCCATAGATGCATCCCCGCCAGCGTGCCGCCGATCCCAACGCCGATCGACACCACGGCCACGCCGGTGATCGCCAAAATGGTCCCAAGTTTTGCCATCGAGAATCTCTTTCTTCGCGCGGGATCGGGGGCGGGTCAGACCGCGTCGATCAGGGATTCGAACATCGAATGCGCGGTCGTGATCACCTGCGCCGCGGCCTGGTAGGCCTGTTGATAATTTACCAGCAGCACCGCCTGCTGGTCGCTGGAAACGCCGCTGATGGTTTGCAGATTGGTGGTGGCGGAGGTCACTTGCGCGGCCGTCTGGGTTGAAAGCGTCTGCGCGGCCTGCGCATTGGCGCCGAGCGTGGTCGAGAGATTGATGACCGCCTGCTGCAGCGAGCCGCCGGTGGTGGTGCCGCCGGCGGTCCATTGCGCGGCGAGCCGGGTTGCGTTGCTACCGCTATTGCTGCCGCCGGGGCTGATCGTTAGCACGTCCCCGGCCGCGGGCGTGCCGGAGATTGGCAGCGCCCATACCTGGCCCGCCGCGCCGCTATCGCTCGGATAGGCGATCAGCAGGCTGCCGCTATTGGTGGTGCCGTTGCTGTTCAGGGTGCCGCTCGCGAGCACGCTCCCGCCGGTCGTCTCCACGTTATAGGCGGTGGAGGAGGTGAAGACGAGCTGCAGCGAGGTCGAGCCGAAGCTGTTGCTGTCCCAGAAACTTGCGGGCACGAGCGCCGCGCCGTTCGCGGCTGCGGTGTTCGCCGCGGCGGCGCTGATCACGGAATCATCGCCGGTGGTGATCGTGCCGGCATTGTCATCCTGGATGCCGCCATCGGCTTGCAGCGTTCCCGGTGTGCCGACGAACGGGTCGGCGGCGGCGAGCTGGTCGGGCTGGGTGGCCAGCAATGTCAACCCCGCCGCCCCGCCGGGCGCCGGGTTGACGGTGAAGCGATCGCCATTATTCGGCGTGCCGCTCGCGATGGTGGCGGTGATGCCGGCAAAGCTCAGCGTGGTGGCAGGCGGCGTGCCGCTGGAGCCGGCGGTGACCGGGGTCGCGGCACCGGTCGCCTGGTTGGTCGCGGTCCAGCCGCCGGTGCTGCTATAGCTCAGCACAAACGGCCCGCCATCGGTGGGCAGCGCGCCTGGATTGCTGATTGCCGCCGTCAGCGTGGCGTTGCCGGTGTTGGCCGTGCCGGGAGCGACCGAGGGTGCGGGGACGGAGAACAGCGGCCCGCCTTGCGTGCCGTTCGCGGTCAGGCCCTCGGCCTGCGCGGTGTTCACCGTGGCGGCGACGATGCTGGCCAGCGTGTTGAGGTTTTGCAGCGCGCTGCCGCCGGCCTGGTATATCTGCAAATTGGCGCCGAGTGAGCCGCCGCTGGCGGTGAGGGTGAGCGGCACGGGGGAGGCGGCGGAAATGATGCTGGGCGGCGAGGTGCCGTTGCCGGTGGTCAGCGTCAGGTTCTGCGCGCCGCTCTGGTTCAGCAGCGCCGTGCCGCCGGTATAGACCAGCACGCCGCCATCATCCTCGGGCAACACACTCACCGGCAGCAATTGCGAGAGCGTGTTGAGGGCGGCTTCCTGCTGGTCGATCAGCGACGGGTCGTTCGGGGACGTCTCCAGCGCGCCGTTGATGGTGGCGAGCTGCGCCAGCAGGCTGTTCGCCGAGCTCACCTCGTCGGAGAGGGAGGTGTTGGCGGCGGTTTGCGCCGCGGTCAGCGCGCCGGCGGCACTCTGGAACGAACTTACGATCGATTGCGCGTCCGACAGCACGGTCTGCTGCGCGCCGGCATCGGTCGGGTTGGCGGCGAGCGTGCTGACGTCATCGAAGAACTGGTTCAGCGTGGTCTGGATGTCGCCGTTATTCTGCAGCGCGTTGGAGATTGTGGTGAGCGCGGAGGATTGCGCGCTGGCCGCAGCGCTGGCGGTGTTGGCGGTGCGCAGCACCCCGGCGGCAAAGCCATCGGCGGCGCGGGTGATGACCGGCGTTTGCACGCCGCTGCCGGGTTGGCCGGGAATGTCCTGCGCGGTTTCCAGGCTGACGCTCTCGACCGCGTAGCCCGGCGTGGACTGGTTGCTGAGATTCTCCGAAATGGTGGTGATGCCATCCTCGAAGGCGTTCAACCCGGTGAGCGCCGTGGTGATGGCGCCGGTTAATCCGCTCATGCTGTCAATCCTTGTTCATCAAGCCGGTTATGGGGTGGGTGCCGCGGCGCTGGCCGGTGCGGTGGTCTGGCTGGCCCCGAGCGCCTGCAGCACGCCGCTCATCATCGGCGATTGCGCGATGCCGATGATTTTTGCGGCATAATGGTCATCGGTGGCGTAGCCGCCGGATTGCAAAGCCCGGGCAAATCCGGCGACGCTGCCTTGCCCGACCACATCCTGGAAGCCGGTCATGATCTGCCCGACATAATCATCGATGCTGGCGGCGGGCGAGCTGTAGTCGCGGAACGCCGCGCGCGCAGGCACCATCACTCCGTCCTGCATCTCCTCGGTCGGCAGCACGCTGCCGCCCTGCCCGCCGGCGGCCTTCACGCCGAACAGATTATTGCCGGGTGCCGCGGTGCCCCAGCCGGTCTCAAGTGCGGCCTGCGCCAGCAGCCCGATCGCCGGAATCCCAAGTTTTTGCGCGGCCTGGTTAAGCTGCGGCCAGAGCTTGCGGGCAAATTCGGTCGCTGCGGCGAGCGTCACATTGGCCGCGGGCGCGCTCGCCGCATTGCCCTCCATGGCAATGCTGGCGGGTGCGTCATTCGTCATGGCCTGATTGGCCGGAATGGCGCTGAAATCCGGCGCGCTCACCTCTTGTGCGGCTGCCAGCGCGCCGGCGTTATGGCCGCCGATCTGCGCGATCGTGGCTTGGGCCAGGCTTGAATCATATTTGCCGAAATCATTCTGCGCGATGTTCCACAGGAACATGCTCTGGAAATCGCCGCCGCCAGGCCCGAGGGAGGCATCATCCATCCCGGTCTTGTTCATTTCGGTGAGCACCTCATCCCATAACGTGCCCATGAGGTGCTGCACGGTGCTGTTGAGCGCGCCGGGCGCGCTGTTGCCGGCATCGCTGGCGGCGCCGGTCTGCGGCGCGTGCAGGGGGCTGATGGTCATCAGATGACCTTGATCGTGCCGTTGATGGCACCGGCCTGCTTCAGCGCCTCGATGATCGCCACCAGATCCGATGGCGACGCCCCGACGGCGTTGAGCGCGCGCGCGACATCGGCGAGTGTCGCGGTGCGCGGCAGGCTGACAACGCTGGCCTTGCCTTGGGCGGCATTCACCACCGAATTCTGCACGCCGACCGTCGAGCCGCCGCTGCTAAAGGGCCCGGGCTGGCTGACGCTGTTGGTGGTCTGGATGCTGACGGTCAGATCGCCATGGCTGACCACCGCGGGGCCGAGTGTCACGCCCTGGTTCATCACAATGGTGCCGCTCTGCGCATCGACGATGATGGTCGGCGCCTGCGCCGCCGGGGTGATCGGCAGGGATAACACCTCCGACATGAAGCGCATCGAATTGATCCCGCCATTGGCGAGGTCAACCTCGCTGGGCGAGACCGCGGTCGCGGCGCCGCCGCCGAAGGAGGCATTGATCACGTCGGCGATCTGCTGCGCGGTCTGGTAGCTGGGCTCGTTCAATTGCAGGGCGGTCACGCCGTTCTGCGCGTAGGAGGCGGGGATCGTGGTCGAGATGATCGCCGCCCCCGGCGAGGTGCCGACGGTGGGGACATTGACGCTTTGGCTGCTGCCATTGGCGCTGGCGGAAAACCCGCTGACCAGCAACGGACCTTGCGCCTGCGCATAGACCTGGCCGTTGCCGCCGCGCAGAGGCGTCGGCAGTAGAACGCCGCCGGACAGCGAGGTTGCATTGCCGAGGGCTGAGACCGTCACGTCAAAATGCTGGCCGGCCTGGGCGAAGGGCGGCACCTCGGCGGTCACCATCACCGAGGCGACGTTGTTCGGCTGCATGAACGTCACGTTGGGCAGCGCGATGCCCATGTTGCGCAGCATGTTGAGGATGGCCTGCTGGGTGTACGGCACCTCGGTGGTTTGATCCCCGGTATTGGGCAGCCCAACCACCAGCCCGTAGCCATAGAGCTGGTTGGAGGGCGCGCCCTGCACCGTCACCAGCGTGCCGATGGTGGTCGGATAGCCATCCGCGGCGGCGGCCGGGCTCGCGGCCAGCGACCAGAGCAGGCTTAAAACGGCCAGGCTTTTGAGAGAACTTGCTGCAGCCATGGGACCTGATGCGCGGCGTTGATGGGGCCGTCCCCGACATATTGGACGTTCATGTCGGCGACGTTATTGGAACTGATCGTGGTGTTAGCGGCGATGTCGTCCGGGCTGGCATAGCCGGTGACGACGATGGCGGTGACGTTGCCGTTGACATTGACATTGGTGCGCCCGGCCAGCGCCAAGGTGCCGTTCGGATCGACATGGGTGATCACCGCCTCGACCTGGCCGGTGACGTCATTCGAGGCATTGGCCGATCCGTTGCCGGCATATTGCTGGTTGGTGGATGAGTTGATCGTGGGCGAAAACGGCGAGCCATTCAGGCTGCCAAAGTTCAGCGGCACGCCCATGAAGCTGGTCAGGGTGTTATTGACCGAGCCGGTGCGTTTCAGCGTCGCGTTGTCTATATCGGTGGCGCTGTTGCTGGTGACGATGTCGATGGTGACGAGATCGCCCGGGCGCCAGTCGCGCCGGGGCTCGTAGAGCGAGCCTGAGGTGGTGGCCGGGAACACCGAGCCGTTGGTCGAGGCGACCTGCTGCTGCACATCGATCGGGAAGGCCGCGGGTTTCACAATCTCTGCCGGGCCCGGCACCGGCGTCGCGCAGCCGCCCAGGCAGAGCGCGCTCAGCACGGCGAGCTGCGCCAGGACCTCGTTCGCATAAGGATTGCGGCGGGGCTCGGACATCAGCCGGCGGCGGCCTGGGCCAGATAGTTGAGCTGGTTATCGACCGCTGAGGCGACCTGCGTGCCGAGCTGATAGGCACGCTCGGCCGAGATCAGCCCGACCATCGCCTGCACCACATCGACGTTGGAGGATTCGAGATAGCCCTGGTTGACCGAGCCCAGCCCATTGGTCTGCGGCGCGGCGGCGGTGGCGTTGCCGCTGGAGGTGGTGTTGGCGAACAGATTGCCGCCGAGCGGCTGCAAGCCTTGCGGGTTCACGAAGCTCGCGAGCTGCAACTGGCCGACCTGGGTCGAGGTCGAGGAGCCGGGCAGGGTCACCGAGACCGTACCGTCAGTGCCGATCGTGACACTGGTGGCATTCGCCGGAATCGTGGTCGCCGGCAGCACCTGATAGCCGCTCGAGGTCACCAACTGGCCGTTCTGGTTGAGCTGGAATGAACCATCGCGCGTATAGGCGGTCTGGCCATCTGGCTGCAACACCTGGAAATACCCGGCGCCATTGATCGCGAGATCGAGCGGGTTGCTGGTGCTGGTCAGCGTGCCCTGGCTCTCGACATCCTTGATCGAGGCGACTTTCACGCCCGAGCCCAGCTCCAGGCCGGAGGGGTATTGTGTCTGCCCGGTCGAATCCGAGCCCGGCTGGATGCCGTCCTGGTACAGCAGAGTCTGAAATTCCGGTGTCTCGGATTTGAACCCCGTGGTGTTCACGTTCGAGAGGTTATCCGCGATCGTGTCCATCATCGTCTGGCTGGCATCAAGCCCGGTGGCGATCGTATCGAGAGCGTGGTTCATGGCGTGTTACCCTTGTGACAGCAGCGTGTTCAGGCTTTGCCCGCCATCCGACTGCATTTTCATGAGGTTGGTCTGCAGCTCGTAGGAGCGGTTATCGGAGATCATGTTGATCATCGCCTGGGTGGTGTCGACATTGCTGCTGTTGAGGTAGCCCTGCTGCAGGCTGCCATTTGTGGCCGGTTGCAGGGCCACATTGGCGGGTGGTGCGAGCAGCGTGCCGCTGAGCGGGGTGAGGGTGCCGGCAGGTGTCGCGACCAGACCGATCTGGCCGAAATTCTGCGGGTTGGCGCCTGGCTGGTTGGATGGCACACCCGAGATTGTGCCATCCGCGCCGATCTGCAGGGAGGCGAGGCTCGGCAGGCTGATCGGCTGGCCGGCCGCACTCAGCACCGGGTTGCCGGCGCTGTCGGTGAGGATGCCGGCGGCGGATAGTTGCAGGCTGCCATCGCGGGTCAGTGCCACGCCACTTGGCGTCTGCACCGTCAGCCAGGCATTGCCGCTGACCGCGACATCGTAGGTATCGCCGGTGTGCTGTATCGAGGTCTGGGTGGTGTCCGGGTTCGGCGTTTCGGCCACAGCGTCGGCGCCGCTCGGCGCGTTGGCGCCAGTATAGGGGGCGGAGACATATTCGGCCTGCACGGCGGCATAACCGGGCGTTTGCGCGTTGGCGAGGTTGGACGCCGTCGCCTGCATGCGGGCGTCGATCTCCTGCAGCCCCGCCATCCCGGTATAGAGTGACGCTGTGCCCATACTCAGATCTGCGTCAGGCGGGTGCTGTCTTGCTGCTCGGTCTGGATGTCGAACGCGTTCGCCTGATAGGCCTGCTGATACTGGATCAGCGAGACCAGCAGCGCCGAGGTTGAGACGTTCGAGGACTCCAGGCTGCTGGTGGCGAGCGTGCCGGCCTGCCCGGTACCGGCGGTATCGACCACCGCGGTGCCGGAGGTTGAGCTCGCGGCGTACAGGTTGCCAGAGAGCGGTGTGAGCCCCTGCTCATTGATGAAATTGGCGATCCCGAGCGTGCCGACGGTGACACTCTTCCCGTTCGAATAGGTCGCCTGCAGCTGACCGGCGGCGTTGATTGTGGCGCCGCTGAAGGTGCCGGGCGGATAGCCGTTATTGGTGGTGCCGGCGACCGCGAAATTCTGCGCGCCGAGCGTGGTGCCGGTGAAATTGAACGCGACATTCGTGGTCCCGGCACCGTCGATCCCCGCGACCGCCAGCGTCGCGGTTGGCGGGTTGTTGATCAGCGCGCCGGAGCTGTTGAAGTTGAGCGTGGTGAGCGTGCTGTAATTGCCGGCGGCCGGCGTTGCTGACCCGGCCGCGACCGCCGCGGCTTCGGCGGATGCCTCCGCCGCGGTTTGGGTATAGACCGTATAGCTTGAGGTCGCCCCCGCCGCTGCCGCCGCCGCGCTCGGCGTGCTCTGCGCCAGATAAAGCTGCACGTTATTCGCATTGCCCAGCGTGTCATACGCCACAACCGAGGTGGAGGCGTTGTAGGATGCCGCGTTATCCGGGTCGAAGGCCGCAACGGTGGGCGCGGTGCTGGCGGAATCGAGGTCGAGCGTCAGCCCGAGCGTGGTGGTGGGGCTGGCCGCGACCGAGCCGGTATTGATGGTGAGTGGTGCGAGCGTGCCGCCCGAGGTGCCGTTCGCGTTCTGCGTAAAACCCAGCACCGGCGCGCCGTTGGCGGTGGTCAGCTCGCCTGTCGTGCTGAGCTGGAACGAGCCGTCGCGCGTGTATTCCTGCTCGCCATCCTGGTTGGTGATGAAGAACCCGTTGCCCTGGATTGCGACATTCAGCGGATTGCCGGTTGAGGTCACGTCGCCTTGCGAAAAATCCGAATCGAGGGACGAGGTGGTGACGCCGATGCCGGGCACGTTGGAGGAGCCCGCCGGATACACATCCGCGAACAACGCCGTCTGGCTTTTGAACCCCGTGGTGCTGGCATTCGCGAGGTCGTTAGAGGTGGTGTCGATCCCGGTTTGGGCGCCGAGCAGGCCTGATACGGCGGTTTGCAGACTCATGATGCGGAAGCTCCCCCGAGCACGGTTTGGATGGATGAAACGGGAATTGGCGTGGCGGTGCCTTGCACGTTCAAGGTCGCCGGATTGCTCGACACGTTGACGCCCTCGACGGTGTAAACGGAATAGGGCGTGACCGGGACCGAAGAGCCCGAGGGGCCGGTCGCGGTGACGCTATAGGTATATTGCGCGCCGGCGGCGGCACCGCTGAAATTGAAATCCTGCTGGCCGGCGGAGAGCGCGCCCAGATCCAGCGTGCCGGCGACCGTGCCGTTCGCGTTCAGGATGTTCACGTCAACCGATGCCGCTTCACTCGCCAGGCTGAACGCGCCGACGCCGGACCCGGCAGCGTTGGAGGAGATGGAATTACCAGTTACCGCGACCTGCTTGCCCACCAGGCCCGAGGTCTCCGCGATTTGCTGCGCGGTCGAGCCCGATTGCAGGCTTGCGACTTTCGAGTTCAGCGAGTTGATGCCGTCAACCTCCTCGATCGCCGCGAATTCCGAGGCGAGCTGCGTTGAATCGGCCGGGTTCGTGGGACTCTGATATTGCAACTGTGCTGTCAGCAACTGCAAAAAATCTGCCTGGGTGAGATTTGCCGCGGATGCGGCGCTGCTGGATGACGAGCCGCTGGTGCTGGCCGTGGTTGAGGCCGCGGCCGCGGTGCCCGAGGCGGTGCTGGGGATGGCGAGACTTGTCATGACGAGACCTGAAAGCTGGAGAGCATTTGCTGATCGACGCGCGCGGCTTGCTGCAGCACCGCGACCGAGGCGGCGTAGCTATTGGAGCTGTCGATCAGATCGACCATCTGGTCGACCTGGCTGACATTCGAGCCTGTGACATAGCCCTGCGCGTTGGCGTAGGGGCTCGAGGGGTCGTATTGCTGTTTGAGCGGCGCGTTGCTCAGCACCGTGCCGGCCACACTCACGCCCATATCCGGCACGCCTGAATCATCAGTATTTTGGCTGGCCGCAGGGTCGCCGGGAATAGATGGAATGTTGAAAGCCGCATCCTGGATCGACGGGCCAGCAATGTTCCCATCCGCATCCGTATCGGCCACCGGTGCCGCCTCGAACACCACCTCATGCGCACGGTACGGCGTGCTGCCGGGGGCGGCGATGGAATCCACATTCGCGAGGTTAGAGGCGATCGCCCCCATGCGCGCGTTCTGGGCATCGAGCGCGCTGCCGACGATGGAAAAAATATCCGAACCGCTCATTTTTTAAGTGCCGCTCGGGTTGGGGCGCAAGGCCGTGATCAGGTCCGCGGTGGATTGCCGCACGAACGTCGCAGCACCGATCATCTGCTCGCCGTTCTGCGCTGCCTCGACCCGCTCATTATCGAGCGAGACATCGTTGCCATCGAGCCCTACGGTCCCGCTCGCGCGGTATTGCGGCGTGGCAGGTGCTGCCGACGGGTCGGCCAATTGCGCGCTCAGCGCGGCATCGAAGGGGATATCGACCGCTTTGTAACCGGGTGTATCCGCATTCGCGATGTTGTTCGCCAACAGCCCGGCACGCTGCTGCTGAACCGCCAGCACACCCGTATAAAAATTGAGAAAATTGATCGACGCAGCCATTTAATCACCACCTAACGTTGATAAACACGGAATTTGTTCTACTAACGACACAAATTTACCGCGCCGAGATTCCGTTATATATGATGCCGATTTTTCACCTTTACTTCATCTTCTCGGAGAGCATTTCAAAAAAACTTGGATATTTCAACTGAATATCAAAAATTAAAAAATTAAATTTTTGATAACAGGAAAACTCTTGCGTTAACTTTTGCGCTATTTATAGATTACTCAAATCAGCGCGTTTCCTCGTGATCTACCATTGGTTGTGTTTTTTCTGTTGTGAGCAACTTCTCATGTTTTGAGACTTTCGGGAGGTCTGGCTTTGTCGATTGCTGCGATATCTCCAATTTCGGGGCTGTCACCGCTTGGCGCTTCATCGCCTGCGTCAAGCTCGGGGGCTGCAAATTTTCTCGACGTTGTGAATGCCGCGCTACAAGGCGTGAGCGATTCTCAAAATAGCGCCGCAAATGCTGAGGCGGGCTACGCCACAGGCGTATCCGGCGCCACGCTGGGTGCTGCGTTGGTGGCGAGCGACAAGGCTGAGGTCGCCTGGAACGCGGCGGTTGCCGTCCGCAACGAGGTGGTCTCGGCCTATAGCACCGTT
>Ga0209208_10005556_pt1 | contig 17554 bp, 12 predicted proteins | sample S1TSphfallax_3_FD_187694 | JGI IMG/M metagenome (GOLD analysis project Ga0209208, IMG submission 187694) | Host-associated microbial communities from peat moss isolated from Minnesota, USA - S1T2_Fd - Sphagnum fallax MG (SPAdes) (version 2) | ecosystem: Host-associated > Plants > Peat moss >... | reverse complement strand
GTTTCAAGAATTTCTAACATCCTTGCTACTCCTAAATACCATAACAAGACTAATGTTGTGTTGAACACCGCAAATTTGGTGCCTACTTCTACCCCCAACCTTCTAGAGAATTCTCACCCCTAATTACGCAATAGAATTCCTAAAACTATGGTTATTAGCCTTTGCTGAAGAAAAGGACTAATCCAACTGTTTATTCACCAATAACACCCTTTAGAAAAGAAAACAACCCCCCTTCGCACCAAACATATTCATGATTCCTTATGAAGTCGCTAAAAGCCCCTAATAACCTCACCCCACTCAAATAACCCTGATGTAACTCTTAAAAACTGAGACTACCGCACATGGTTGTGTCGGTATGGCTCACACGAAGGTAGAAAATAATGGAAAGGTGAAAAGCTCGAGGCACGTTCCCTGGCTTTCAACACTTTAAAAGGGTAGAGGGGTGTGCTAGAGCTCCAAGATGGGACTAGGAAGAGTGACAAGAGATCTATTCATTCACTCGGTTCTGCATCCAACCAACCACAAGTTGGTTAGTATTATGTTGTAACACCTTTGGTGCTAGGACAAGCCACGGGCGACTTTGGATTCACAAGACTCACCATGTCCCGGACTCGGGGGAAGCCACCACCTTCCCCCATATAGTATTCTTTGCGCCTCTTCGTGAGGCCCACATCCAAATGGCCTTTTTATCCCATGACTCCCAAAGGGGAGTCCTTAATTGCTAAGGTTGGACTCCCACAACTTTGCGGGGCCATAACTTCTTACTTAGACCTCCGATCGGAATGAGGTTGAAAACAAAGTTGTAGCTCTCATCAAGAGCTTTCCAACGATGTATCGCACTTTATCTGCACGCACGGAAGTTGGGTCGATTCCTGACTTTTTGTGGTCGAGAGTCAAACTGGCAGTTTGACTCTCGGCCTTTCTTTTTGCCATAACTTGTGTTGCAGATGTCCAAACGGGTCATGCGAGCCCATTTTAAACATCTAGTCTTCAATAGCTTTTCATTGATATAAGGAACTCCTCAATGCAAGGTGTTTTGACCTTTGCAATCGCTCTCTAAAGGTTTGAGAGTCCATTGGGACTCCAACTCCCAAAAGGAGAGATCACTTGGGAATGTGAGTCTTTCTTCTCACACTCTTTTTGGCCCGCGCCCTTGAGACCCTCTTGCCTTGGTTGCGAGCCCAAGGCTAAGGTTGCGACATATAAATAACATGATACAAAGACAATTTGAATTCAAAGCTCTCCTAAAAATATATATAGTCATGTAAGTTCATCGATTTACTCTCACTCACCAAGTTATGGACCATCCTCACTTGCATCATGAGGTAGGTAATACTACAATGCAATGCAACTAACTTCATCAACTTTACACAATTGTGTAATAAAATATATGGTTTTGCATTGACATTTTCTAGCCAAATAACATCATGCTAATTCTTTGTCAAATTCCAGGAAAACCCATAATACTTAATCATTGTGATCTTAATAGACATCACAAATCTATGAACCTTTAGTGTCCTATTCAAGCTACAACACATATATATCTGCACATTAGATGGATGAACCTAGTGTGATTATTATGGTTTGTTCATAGAACTATTCAGTCAAATCTATAACATGATTAAGTAACCCACACTAAGAGGAAATGATACTATGAATTGGTAAAGAATATCATCCATAACAAATGTAGAAAATGGACATGTTGTGTTCTAAGCATATAACATTGTTTGGCAAAAAAACATTGCTAAAGAACTTGTGGAATTCAAACCCTAATTTATTTTGTTCCCAATAGACTCCTTTAATTATCCTTGCTCTTGCTTTGGAACTTGGTTTAGTCTTTGTGTAAACATAAAATCTTTGTCTCCTGCACATGCCCTATCTACATCACTGAACCTAGATTTTGCACACCTGATAACCCTTGTTCATCCTGCACCAACACCTTTCAAATCCCACTCCAAGAAAATAGCAATCACTCCTTAAACAATTGTATAATAAATACACATGTTAGTTCATGGAAAAAACAAGTTATAATTCTACTTAGTTGGGCAAAAACTCATTGCAAAACTAATCATAATTTTTTAACCACACCTTTGGTCCTCAACTTTGAAAGCCTGCAACCACCCCAAACTTCAAATGAAAAAAATTATAGACCTATCTAGAACTATAAATAATGGAATGGAATTATACAAAGCCATTACATATATATATTTGATTATAGATATCATGATACAAATACACATTGAATTCAAAGTTCACTTGAAAACAAGTCTAGTCATGTAAGCTCATATATTGATTGAGTATCATTCACCAAGATATAGACCATCTTCACCTGCATCATGGGGTAGGTAATACTACAATATGTGTAGTCAAGTATAATGGTTTGCACTAACATTTTTAAACCAAATATTAACATGTTAATTATCTATAATTTTTTTGAAATAACTAAAATACTTAATCATTATGTTTTTAATAGACATCACAGATCTATGAGTCTTTAATGTCATCTTCAAGTTGCAACATAATTAAACACATAACTAAACACACATGAGATGGACAAACTCAATGTGATTATTATGGTTTGCTCACATAACTATTCATTCAAATTCGTAAAATGCCTAGGTAACCCACACTAAGAGGAAAACATATTGTGAATATCATCCATAACATATGCAAAAAATGGACCTATTTAATGCTTTGAACATGTAACATTGTTTAGCACAAAGACATGGAAAACTTGTGGGATTGAAACTTTAATATCTTTTGTTTCCAATAAACTCCTTTGACTGTCCATAATCACTACTCTAGATATTGATTCAATATTTGTGTAAACATCAAATCTTTGTCTCTTGCACATGTTTTATTTATATCACAAAACTTGGATTTTTCATGCTTGATAACCCTTGTTCATCTTGCACCAACCTTTCAAATCCCACTCCAAAAAAAATCAGTCAAATATATTACACCATAATTAAAATGAATTTATCTTTCAAGCCACTATCTATCATTCCTTTAAAACTATCATGATTTGCCTCAAATGCATGGTAGTTTGTTTACAATTTCTCAATGGTAAGATTTGTATCTCTAATTGATGAAAAAGCTCCTACTCCCATGTCAAATAAAAAAATGCATAAAAAAACAAAAAAATGCATCACACAACAACAAATTATGCCCATAGCTACTAGTTTAAACACCCATTGAATAAAAAATGAAGGTAAGTTGAAGTTGAAGCCAACTAACTCATAGAAGCAAAGGTCCAAGTAAAATAAACACCTACACCTCCTCATCAAGCCTATAAGGTGCGAAGCTCACTTCACTTGAATGTTGCAGGTTCTGAACATCATTAAATGAAATTGGGATCTTAAGGCCTTCACTTTCAAGAGCTTCACTCTGCTTACACTTGGCACATCTTCCATCCTCCACATTGTCTACAATACAATTCCAATATGCTTTCATTAAAATGCACCATATTCACAAACATGTTGTAATAAACTCAGGACTATGGTGTGGTGGTGTGTGGCTTTTGAAATAATTAAGTCTTTCAAAATTTAGGGTTATTGACAACTTCTTTTCTATTGGCTTCATGGTTGCAATATTGCTTACAATATGGGGTGTTTTTCCTCTTTAGAATTGTTATTCTTGTGGTGTCAATGGGATCTTCCTGAAAGGTTATCCCCAACATGTTTTCCCATGTTAGCACCGTTCTATAGACAAATGCAAAAGCATTTTTTGAAAGGCACATACAAACAAGAACCAAAATAGCCAATTCTTGGAATTCCTAAGCATGTAATTCAAAGATTAGCAATGGTAAAGGAAAAAGCCAAATGAAGGAATGGCAGATGCATGGTTAGATGATAGAGATTCACCATGTTTTAGTGGGACCAACAAGCGACACAATATCTCCATGTTGGAGTTAAACTTGTACACCATTTCTTTGAAGCTTTTGTTAGTTAACAAATGTTCCATTTAAGCTATAGGAAAGGAAAGATTGTTGTGAGGTTTTCAAATCCTACCAAAAAATTTGATGAAGGCAATGGATTGTGGGGTTGTAAAAAACAATGGACAATACCTTGAGTCTTTAATGCAAACCATGACATGATCATCGGGCGTGAATTTGTGATTGGGAGGTTGAATTTTCCCATTTGCATTGTAGACCCTTCCAAAGCTCATGCAATTATTCGCACTAACATTTGGTGAGTCAAAACGGCACACCCCCTCCTTTCCATGTGACCCAAAATGTATTATGTTTTGCATATTATGATATGCACACCCTTCCAAGTGCAACACTCATTCATGAATTTGGCACATATCCTCTTACTTAGATCATAAACATAGTGGGTTTTAACCCCCTATCAATAGAACCAGGATATATGTTGTGTGATACAATCTAAATAACAATGATTAATGTATAATCAATGCATCGTGCATAGAAGCCCAAGGTTGCAAAACTCCAATACCTACGATCATACACAAACCTTTTTAGAAATAATAGTTAGTAGGCTCCACGTAATGGAAACTGGATTATATGCCACTTGTTGCGCCATGGCTTTGACATCATGTTTTGCAAAGATTGGGATTTTCTGCAATACATAAGTAACTATCATCACTCCTTTGTTCCCTCCATCTACTATAGCTAGTGTTATTGCTGATATTTCTTGAACCATTATTGTTGATGTGCCAACGTTTAGAAGACGCCCACCTAGTGCACATTGGTGTTTCACTTCATCAATCTATCGTCACTCCTCAATATCAATAACCCCATTTATCCAAACCATTCTAGGGATGCAACCACATAAACCAAATTCTATGGAAAATCACATTACATACCAAACCAATTAAATCTTTGCCATAACACATCCTTGCTATTACATTCGAACCTATAACAACAAAAAACCACGAGCACAAAATGTTAAGAAATACAAACCTTCGTTGAAAATTTGTGCAACAAGTGCTTCTTTGCACTTCTTTGTAGCAATTTTGGTTCATCGTGCATGAATTGTTTGCACAACCATCGTTCCACAAGCTCACATATGCCACGTGTGAGTTGAAAGCACAACCACTATTCCACAAGCTTGTATGTGTAACAATGCCAGTATCAAGTTTGTAACATTACTATAACTACAAAATCATTACTTTGAGCTTCATTTATTGATTTGTTTATTTCAACAAACTATTAGGTCTTGACACTCATAGGTTTTAATAGTCTTGGTAGCAAATATAGTATTTGTTCCAACGAATTTTTAAGGTTTAGGGTTCTCTGTGTATGGAAAGTGATGGTTGTGACATCCATTGTTGATGATAAAGGGATCTTGTTTCCTCCCAATGTGGCAAGCAACAAGATCAATGTATTTTTTGTTGGCTATATAGCGCAATTTTTTTAAATAATTAAAAGAGTTAAATAATGGTCATTGGGATTTTCAATAGGAAAATTCAATAAAAATTTGAGGAAAATTGCTAAATTTATATACATGGTTCAAGAATCTAGCCAAAAATATATGAGTATGTTTAAAAAGGTTTATTTTCATTTTTAATTGGTGGCTAATGTCTTAATCTTTTTATGTAGAGTGGATCATCGCCAATAACTATGCCATCATTTGAATATGAACCTTCAGTTTTATCTTTAAAACCAAAGACTTAAGATGAGGGAGAAAATAGAGGGGATACAGATGGGGCAAGACCATCAAGTATAGGAGTTTTAAAGGAGCTAAGAGACCTTAGAGGAGGACAGGATAGCCCTAAGATGGAGGATGTTGAATAGATTTTAAAACAAGTATAATCTATTTTGTAGGATGTCAGTTTTCATGAATATGCATCTATAGCCACAAAAATAAGGGAGCACATACAACTTGAAGAACATATAATGCATGAAAATCACCGGGGTCAAATTGAACATGTGTTAGAGTTGTAACAATAGGATCATACTCAAATTACATTAGATCTATAGTCAAACCAACAATTACAACTTGTATCAAGGTCACAACAACATGAGAAAATTCAACCCACAATAGATTTGAAGTTACAACAATAGCTACATGTGATTACAAAGTTATAGTCACAAGAATAGAATGCAACCCATCAATAAACAATTTCACAGTTGCTAATAGAAGCATCATAAGAACAACAATAAATTTTGTATACAACAAAAAACCAAATTGTGCTTCAATTTGAAGTACATGCATAGCACACTATATGTCGCAACCCCACTTTGGCCAAGTGTGGGGGTGAAGCCCAACACTCCCAAAGTTGGGGACTTGGAATCCTCCGGGACTCCCAAATGTTTAGAGTTCGACAGCAAGGACCAAAACACCTTGCATTGGGTTGTTCTTGGTTTCATTGAAAAGGTCTTGAAGCGTAGATAATGAAAATGGCGTCGCATTGGCCATTTGGATATCTGTCGCCTAAGTTATGGGCAAAAGAAGGGCCGGGAGTCAAACTGGCAGTTTGACTCCCGACCACTAAAAGTTGGGAATCGACCTCTTTGAAACCTCCGAATTAAGAGTGCGACATGGCGTTGAAAAGATCTCAACGAGGGCTACAACTTTGGTTTAGACCTCGTCGCGATCAGACTCTGCAGTCGGGAGTTATGAGTTCCTAAAGTCCCGGAACTCCAATCGGGACAATTTCGGGACTCCAACTTGGGAGTCCCGAGAAAAAGAGCCATTTGGATGTAGCCTCGGCGGAGTGTTGCAGAGAATACTATATGGGGGAAGGTGGTGGCTTCCCCCGAGTCCGGGCCGTGGTGAGTCTTGTGGTCCAAAGTGCCCGTGGCTTGTCCCAACACCCAAGGGTGTCCCGGAATGTGAAACTAACCCCGTGTGGTTGGTTTTTGGATGCAGATTCAAGCTTGATCTACTAGTCCCTATTCCTAGTCTAATCCCGGGACTTCTAGCACGCCCCTCTACCCCTCTATAGTGCTGGAAGTCGGGAGCGCCCTTCCGAGTCCCAATTCCGCAACTCTATATACGTGAACCCTCAAGTGGGTTCACCCCAGGACTTGGGAGTGCGTCACTATAGAATAAATAGAAAAGATTATTGTATAGACATATTAGATTTTTTAAATCATAAGATCAGAAACAACAAAACATTTAACTTTTTTAGCACATTTTTAATCTAGAATTTTGGACATAATTTAGAATATGGGTGGGGTAATGTTAAGGGAGTAGTTACTTGTGGTAATTATTAGTTAGTACATTTATATTTACTAGGTTACTATTTTAGGAATTACTAGCTAGATTAAATAGTTTTTATCACCATTTGAGTTTGAATATAACATAAGATTGTTTTTTTTGAGGTAAATCTTTTGGAAAATAGAAAGAGATGAGAGACCATTCTATCATTCTAGAACATGGAGCTTTAATGGAGTATGAGATAAATATGTTTGATCTCTGGAAAAGCTTTGTTTCCATAGTCATAGTTGTTACTTGGATGTTTTTATCATACTTTGATTACTAGATTTTAATTCTAAAACTAGCTTTAAGCAAATATGAATGAGTAGATTATGTTAGTATTAGTTTTATTGTATTTCACTCCATATTTTAGATAGGATTAAAAAATTTGTATTTAAACAATCCTAAATGGCAACTGCATTTCGATTCTAGTATATCGCCTCGATGAAAACATTGGTTTCATAATGCCAATGGTAATAGTGAGAAAATACCCATCATTGCATTATGCAGGATGAATGGCATGTGAATCAATAACAATTTTATGTTGGGTTCTAATTCTCCTGATGATTCAATTGTGTCTATAATCAAGGTCGTAGATAGAGGGGGCTTGGCAGTGGAGCAATTATTCAAATCAATCCTACTATTATTCATACGCTAAAGAAAAAGAAAATTGAAAAATAAAAATGTTGAAGTCATGGAAATATGAATTTTTTTCAGTACTAAACAAACATGAAATGTAGCAATAAAGTAGAAAAACATTTAGTTTCAGTGATGGTTCAATAAATTTTGCCTATAAAAAAAAAATGGCCCCAAGTATGTCATTTACCAAATTCAAATATAATTAAGAAAAATAAATTTATTAGTGATTAAATATGTTGATGACAACAATGTGGCTGCCAATAAAGTTGATAAATAAATATACATATAGAGGGATGCCCATACTTCATTGAAAATGAACACATAAACATCCTCAAATTTATTACTTAAATATACGGCTATTTGAGTTTAGTTATAACTTCAACTTCATTTATAAATTTCCTTTTGATGACATGTGCCATTCTCAAATAATGGGATTTGATGTTGAAAAATACGTCCTTGCTATGGTCAATGCCAATTATAGTGACAGGTAAAAATAAGATATGAAATATATAAGATTCAACAAATGAAAAAAAATAGTGGATGAAAAATATACTTTGCCCTTTATGGTCAACACCAACAATAAGGGGGAAACGCACTAAAATAAAATAAAATAAAATAAACTATAAAAAATACACTAACTATTTATGATGAAGAGTATTTATAATTTATAAATATTATTTATTAATAATGAAAGAAATAGTTATTGTAGATTTTAGGGTAGATTTTTAAATTCAAATTACTGAAATTGAAAGGAAGGAGTGATACAAATCCTATAAAACAATGGTATATGGGAAAATATATATACATATATATATTGGAAAAACTATGTTTAAAGCAATGAGCAACATCCTTCATTCCCTATGGTCGGCAACAACCATATGGGGAGGGAAAAAAGTAAATATGAAATTAATTACTTATAAAATAATCAAATTTTTATGTTGTAAATATTTTTATTTTTTATTTTGTATTCATGAATATGGAATTAATAATTTTGATCCTATTTAAACATTGAAAGGAATAAAATGAAAGGAACAACGTTCTAGAAAAATAAAAAACAATGATATGAATGAAAAAATTGAATTTTAAGTGGAAAAATGTGGGTAACAAAATGATCAATATAATTTGTCTCCTATGGTTGGGCATGTTTTCAATAATTCAAAGGAAAAAAATGGGGCAATTAAGCTTTGAAATTATTTTCATTAATTCAAATGTATAATTGATCAAAACATATAGCTTTCATTGAAGTATCATTTAGTATCATTCTTGCAAACTTTATAAATGGTTTAGAATATATACATATGTATAAAAGTATCAACATTCATTAACATCAAATCAATTTATTTGTTGATACGATGATGGAAACATATCACTAGAATAATTTTATTACACGACAATAAAAACTTGAATAAAATTCACAAGAAACACCAAATAGCACAAATATGAACTTGATGACAAAATCCAAGTACAACATAAACTGCAAAGGAGACGTTATTCCAAACATTTTGTTGCTTCATCATCAATAAGGTTTAAAACACCATGATCATATGATCTCTTGCTCCTAAAGAATTTTGGAAAGGGTAATGAGGCCATGTGTCGAGCAATGTCTTCCACATATTTTGGCAAGTAGTTGCTCAAAAGGTGGCCCCCATCCATAAAGGCTGTTAGGATAGCTGATAATAGGATAGGCATGTTTACTGTGATGAAGGGTACTTGGTTATATTCTAGGTAAGTAGATAATCCAAATAAAGTAAATAAATTCAAATTGCAAGAAATGAACTTCAAATTTGAAAAGTTGAAGTTTAATTATCAGATAAGGTGCTTATCAATGAAGCTAAAAACGCAAATCGGTTGTTGAAAGAAGTTGAAAGGGGAAAAGGAATGAATGTTCGTAATCAATCGTTAGTTAGATAAAAAAGAAAAAAATACTAATGAACAATGTTGGGAAGAAGTTCTTCAAGGCATATAACAACACGAACCAACAATGATCAAGTTGGATATCTTTGTAGAAAACATAAAATATCAGCCTAAAATGAGAGGCATAATAACTATGAAAGACACAATCAATGATGACTATTGTCAACTTATTCACAATCAAGATTGATTTGAACTCTCTTCTTGGGTGCTGAATATGGGAGAGAGTGAAAAGAAAAGTCATGTTCCAAATCAAGTTTAAACTATTCCAAAAGAGGTTTCACAACCTCTTCATATACATCATTGTCGGGTTCTAGCAAAAACACATCGCACCCAATAAATTGGTAAGCTCGAATGTAATTCCCTACCAAATAATCGAAGAAAGTAATATTTTAATCATCAAAAATCACATATCGATGTTTTAAGTTTACAAAGAGAAGTTAAGATGACATACCTATTGATGAATTCATGGTGATTACTAGAAAACCAATCGGGTTGCAGAGGTGAATAAAAGCCTTCAATGTGGACACATGCATTTCCTAACCTCCTATGAATGGTATACCTCTGCTTGACTCCTCCATTGTATCAATGTCTGTGTGAATTGGCATAATATCATCTTCAATCATAGGAACACCAAACCTCACCATCTTTGCATGATTTTCTTGAAACTAGAATCCACCCATTTGGTGAACAAGAAAAGTTGCCTAGTTCAATTGAGACTTCGAGATAGTGAATAATAAGAGTTAATCCAATACAATTTTACGAAATGATAGGTAATATAATACAATTCAATAAGGGAATTACCATTTTGCCCTTGATTCCACTATTCATCCATAGTAGAAAACTGATGACTACCCATCTGAAATGGATCTCATAACCACTCATGTCTAAGAAGGACTTGATTTCCTTAAGGACGTAAAGGTTATCATCATGGAAAATAAGAATTGTACCATTCATTTCCATGTATTTGTTGGCAAAACCAAATATCTCGTATACATAATTGTTTATGTGACGATTCCAAGAGGGAATAACAATGGGAGGCGTTGAGACAAAAGGGACTTATGAGTCTAAAGGAATTCCAGCAATGAGGAGAACAAGCTTACCAATTGTAAAATCTTGCAAAGCAAAAGGAAAATTATTAGTAACCTCCATAACAACACAAATAAAGTGAAATGGGCATAAGGAGTTTCCTATTCATACCTTTAAAAACATCATATTAAGTTTGTTGAACTAAGTGGGCCAAGAGCTAGAAGAAGCCTTTGTTGCCACCATGTTTAGCCATAAAAGAGTATAAGCTTTAACATATAGCTACAAGAAGGAATTGCTAGTACCCATGAGTTCAATGGGATTTTGAAGAAGGGGTGAAAACACACTAAGGGTGAACCACTTTTGTTCAAAAAAATGATGTATAACAAGTATTATAGTATGCAATAAGTTAAAATCCTAATGGCATCCTTTGGTTATCTTAAACACAAGTAAAAAACCTTAAAATTTGCACAACAACATTTTTGAATTCAAAGTTCATTTTGAGTCAAAATTAATTTTGATCCATTAATTAGATGAGGAGGATTGGATAAAATCAATGTACACAAAGTATATAACTTACAATTTTTCAACAACCATAAGGCCTCATGTTTATGATTCATGAAACACTACCAAACAAAATAAAATTGAAAAAATAATGCAATGCCCATTTATAAAATCTCCTCCTTTTTAATACGACAGTGGTTTTTTTTTTAAAAAGATATTATTAAGCATTCCTTATTAAACAAATGTAAATAAACACATTTTTTGAATGGAATTTCATCCAAAAACTTTAAATTTCTAAATTATCCTAAATTTAATTGATGTATATAAATATCACATACCATAAAAAAAATCACCCAAGAATTCCATCTGCAACCCTAGTTTTGAAATATATATTCAAAATTTCAAACTTTGTGACAAGTTTTATTTTATCACGAACATATTCCATATGTTCAAATCAATATACTTAAAACAAAAAAATAAATCTAAGATGTGATGTCCATACATTACCAAAAACTTTAATAATAAAAAAATTATATGTGAAACTACAATTTAGGGGGGGCTTAGTGTGTTGTCACTTGAAGATCCAAACTATGATTTGTGTCAACATTTAGGGATCTCTTCCTTCGATGGATAGTGCGAAACAATAAACCTTTTGGGTGTGGAGCGAGCTCCTCTTATTCAAAATCCTCCTCATCACATTTGTCACCTGAAAGTCCAACAAATTGGTCTGTGATCTTTTTCAACTTTTTGGCACTCTAGCTCCTCTTCCCACCCCTAAAACTAAAATCAGGTGAAGTGGGCTTGTCAAGATGTGTGTCTTCAAACTTCTCCTTTAACCCACGTTCCAACTTTGGGGTACTATTAGCTGGGTAGTCTAAGTACAACCCATAAGATGCCAAGTGGCCACTCCACCACTACTTCAAAAAGTCCTTCTTGTACATGGTGCTTTTTGCTTTAAGATCACACCGAATCCTAAAAAGCAAAGGCATGCTACAAATTACCTCCCTTATAAGTAAAACATGGGTGAAATACCTATGGCAAGGAATGGGGTTAAATGAGTGGAATATTCCTCTTGAAAGCAAATACATAATTAGGTTGGAAGATGGAAAGGAACATATTTCCTTTACTTGTAAATCACTCAATTCAGGACTTCCTCACCACCAATCTATTATTGCCAAGTTTTATTTTTCAAGATTCCTCCCTTTAGCTTGAATTCACAATAAAACAAAAGACTCCCATAATTCAAGCTTTTAGTGATTTATGATTTTTTCAAGATTTTAAACCTCGACACGCTTGAGGATATACACACTAAGGTCCACAATTGTGCTATTAAAAAGTTTTTTGGCCTCCACTTCCAACTACAATGGGAACACAAATGCAAAGCAATTAGCAAAAATGCCCCATGAAAAAACTCGGAGAGAATTTCAATCTATAATCAAAATGAACCAACAAGGTACTTGAAACCAAAATGTTGCCTTGTGAAGCCATTTCTCAAAAATGGCATCCAACAAGTTGACCTTGGGAAATTTTTGAACTTCCCTAAGAATTTGGGATTGGTTCCAATGCTTGAGTCAAAAAACGTTTTTTTTGTTGCTCACTTGTGAAGAGATGAGTAGAAACCAAAATGTTGCCTTGTGAAGCCATTTCTCAAAAATGACATCCAACAAGTTGACCTTGGGAAATTTTTGAATTTCCCTAAGAATTTGGGACTAGTTCCAATGCTTGAATCAAAAAACATTTTTCTTGTTTCTCACTTGTGAAGAGATGAGTAGCTACAACTTCTCATCATCATTTCTAGATCAAGATTCATGTTGTAATGAACCTATACTTGTTGGAACAATTCATGGCTAAGTGTTGGGTCATAAATGGGCAGTTTCTTATGGAACATTGTCATGTGTTCCTTTCAAACACTCTCCATTGCCTTGTTATTTAGCTAAGCTAGCATTTATGGGTTTCAATAAATAAGATTTGGAACATATGCATAATACAAACAATGTCCAACATTGATAGTAGCCGCACGTTCCCTTTGCAAGAAAACATCTGGCTTAAAATGAAACGCAACTATCTAGATAATGGAATTAATTTGAGAAAAGATTTTGAAGTTTATCTTATACATAAACTCAAAAAACGCCTTTTACGTGAAGCTATACCAAGTCTTTTTTATTTTATTTTTGCATTTTTTATATTGGGCATCTGGAATGACCTCCTTGAATTTGTGGAGTGGAATCATTCCAATGGATTGAATGCAAAAGAAATCATGAACAAATGACGACTTCGCATTATCCATATCAATGGATCTGCAAAAATAAAATAAAATGTTAAACATCAACAATGCACTATTTGACATATGTGGAAAAAAGAATAAACATTCACAATGGAAATTCATTTGCTTATGTTGGTCATAATTATAAGCAACTCAATTACGCCATTTGTTGTGTCAAAAAAAATAAAAATTGACCTTGATGTGCAAATTAGGTTCGTTGGGATGGTTCGTATCAATGTATGGTCGCCAAGCCTAAAGGCAATGATTGTTGTCCTAAACATGAAACATTCTTATCGATAACCAATAGGGATGTGGATCCTCAACCTGGAATTTCTCAAACTCTACATTATTTTCTTTCCAAAGATAACTCCAAGTATCAACATTATTGCACACATATTTTTCCTCACCTTGCTAGTTTGTTTAGGAAACATAAAATGCCCTTTGACCTTCTCGATAACCCATGAAGAACGCTTGCTCCATCTTGAACACATCAATCTTCAAAGCTAGCTTGACTATCGACATGGTGAAGAGCCGGCACACATGGATATCCATCCTCATTTTATTCTTTAGGAGGATTTTGTACTTGTTTAGAACCTCTAAAGTATTCAACTTATTTTGAAGTTGAATTACCTCTATGGTCTTCTAGCAGTTGGGCTCCCCATGTGATTACACAAATGAGAGATAGTCAACAAGTGGCAAGAGAACAAATCTATCCATTGCAAATAGAAAAAAAGAGAATTACAATGCAAGAAAATGAAAAAAGAAAAGATATTATCCAAGGAGGTTATATGAAGAGGGGAATGTTTATGAGCATTTGGCTTTACAATTGGTGCCAACTCTTGAATGAAATCTTTTCAATTATAATTAATATTAATGACAAAACTTTCTATAGTTGGTGTCGACTATGAGGATTTTGAGGGTTAAACAATGTAGAAAGATGATAAAAAAACATTTAAAGGACAAAAAATGATATAATTTGAAGATTTGAAAGGAATTTCCTCTATGGTTGACACCAACTATAGGGTGAAGGGGTTATAAAGTGGAACACACAAGAAGTTTGGAACTAAAACAATGTAAAAAGAAAACTTGAAAAGATGACTAATTTAAAAAAAAAAACTTTATAGTTAATGCCGACTATGAGCATGGAAGACATAAAATTTACATACTATGGAAATTGAAACCTAGATCTACTTCAACTCAATATAGTCGTTTGCATTTCTTCAACTATGGTTGATACCGACTATAATCGTCAAACAACATTCAGGTAGAGCTAAATATATAACTTTTCAAGAATAAAATCAATCTTCCTTTATGGTCAACATCGAGTAGAAAGGTTAAAAACATTTTTAAAAAGCACAATGGCTTCCTTACAACAACTGAAAAATGGAATTTGAAAACTCATCTCCTTTGTAATTATTAAAATTAAGTCTTTCTTGACATAATAATTTGGTTTAATTCCGATTCATGTTCCATATCTACTTGTAAATGTACTCTTCACAAGTCATTTCACTACTCTATTCCTAGCAATGAATGAAAAATTCCAATGGAGGTCAAAACATAAATCATGGTATTGGTATGCTTGTTCATTTCTATACTCATCTCGACCTAGTTGTAATTCGCATAAATTTACCTCTTCAAATTGTAAACTCTTGGGTGTTGATTCAAAATCTAGTCCCTAATTTTTTTTTTGCAAGATACATAATTTAAAGTAAAGTCCTATTCAAAATCCTACACAAGTTGAAAGCACTTAAATTGAACAAAAATATACCTTTTCCTGAACGTCCTTAGAACTTGATTCCATAACTTTTTCTTCAATGTTTTGTGCTTCATGTTTATTCAAGATTATTTCCTCATTATTAGACTCTTATCTATTAATGCAAATAATTATTTTTTCTTTGTACTACCAAAATAAGGAAAAATATCATGAGTAGAAAAGATTGTAGGAATTATCAACCTCACAACTCATACATATCGCTTCACTCACCTCTTCCACTAAACTCTCATTGTAAGGTGTTCAAGCACCCTACATAACAAGAAGAACCTTGCTAAAAAAATGATGATGGGGATCCCTACAAAAGAGACAAAGGGTCATGATGTAGGGAAAGGTTTCAACCATCATCGAGACCTCCCCAACACCCTTGCCCAAGATTGAATTTTGCAATTGTTGAGATCGCCTTGCAAACTCATCGTGAAAAACCTCGACCATTGCAGGGTGAGGTTTTAGCGATGGTCAAAGTGCCTCCCCAAGAGCCCATCGAGGTGGGTTGTCGCAACCCCACTTTTGGAAGAATGTGAAGATGACATTCACACTCCCGAAATGGGGACTTGGGAGTCCTCCGGGACTCTTGAAACTTCAGAGTTCGATTGCAGGGGTTAAAACACCTTGCATTGAACCGTTCTTTATGTCATTGGAAAGCTATTGAAGTGTAGATGTCGAAAATGGCCTCGCATGAGCCATTTGGACATCTACAACACAAGTTATGGCAAAAAGAAAGGCTGGGAGTCAAACTGGCAGTTTGACTCCCGACCACTAAAAGTCGAGAATCGACCCGACCCCGGGGTGCGCAGGTGAAGTACGACACATCGTTGGAAGAGCTCTCAAGGAGAGCTATAAGTTTGCTTTAGACCTAATCCCAATCGGAGGTCTGAGCAAAAAGTTATGAACTCACAAAGTCGTGGGAGTCCAAACTAGGATAATTTTGAGACTCGTCCTTAGGAGTCTCGGGACAAAAAGTCATTTAGATGTGGGTGCCAAGGAGTAACGCAGATAATACTATATGGGGGAAGGTGGTGGCTTCCCCTGGGTCTGGGCCGTGGTGAGTCTTGTGAGTCTAGAGTTGCTCGTGGCTTGTCCTAGCACCAAGGGTGCTCCAAAATGTGAACTAACCAACTTGTTGGTTGGCTTGATGCATGTTCGAATAAGTAACTAAAGCTTGTCCCTCTTCCTAGTCCCATCCCGGAGCTTCAGCACCCCCCTCTACCCCTTTTAGTGCTGAGAGTTGGGAGCGTGCCCTCAAGTCCCCACAATTCCGTTGTTTTAGAAACCAAGGCCCATCTTGGGCCTAACTTGGGACTTGGGAGCGCATCATGGGTCTTTGACCATTGCTGATACCTCCCCAAAAGTTCATGTCAAAGGAGGTCTTTGCGATGGTCGAAACTTTTTCCTATGAACACGTCGAAGAGGGATTGTGAACATCAACAAGGCCTCCCTTGTAACTCTTATTGTGGGAGCTCTCGACGATGGCCGAAGTCACTCCCCACAAGCCCATCGAGGAGGGACTTTGGCCATCATTGAAACCTCTTTAGATGTTCATGATGGGGGAGGTCTCGGCCATGGCCAAGGTCCTTCCCCATGACCATGTTAGGGAGGAACCTCAACCATCATCAAAACCTCCTCGAAAGTTCATGATGAGGTGGTCTGGATGATGGCCAAGGTCCCTCCCCCCTAGGGTGTCGAGGGACCTTAACCATCATTGTGACCTCCCCTATAACTCATGTCGAGGGAGGTTTCAGTAATGGCCAAGGTCCTTCCTAGCAAGCTCATCGAAAAGGGACCTCAACCATTACTGGGACCTCCCTCACAACTCTTTGGTCGAAGTCCCTTCCCAACGGGCTCATTAGGAGAAGCCTCAGGGAAGGACCTCAGCCATTGCTAAGACCTCCCCTACAATTCATGTTGGGGTGGTCTCAACAATGGTTGAGGTTTCTCCTAGCGAGCCTACCGGGAAAGGACTTCAGCCATCAGACCTCCTTTGCAACTCATGTTGAGGCACTAGTAGAAATCAGCCAAAATGTAACCAGTCCATTTACGACTACATGTGACTTGTAGTCATTTGCGACTAGATTTGGGAATATTGCAACTACAAAATCAAATTTCAACTATTTTGGTCATTCTCACAACTATGATGCAACTATTAGAAATTTCATCCTATTGGTTGGATTGATTTTACATTTATTTTCATCCATTAATAGGTTGATATGTCCCATTAGTCACAATAGTCACCAAATTAGTTACATCCTAAAGGTATTCTACAATGACATAGGGGTG
>Ga0209208_10005555_pt1 | contig 17555 bp, 6 predicted proteins | sample S1TSphfallax_3_FD_187694 | JGI IMG/M metagenome (GOLD analysis project Ga0209208, IMG submission 187694) | Host-associated microbial communities from peat moss isolated from Minnesota, USA - S1T2_Fd - Sphagnum fallax MG (SPAdes) (version 2) | ecosystem: Host-associated > Plants > Peat moss >... | reverse complement strand
ACCCAGTGGATTTTTATGGAGCTGGGAAACAACAAAAGTTCCATGAGGGGCAGTTCTCTTGGGTGAGCTCTGTTCTTTTGATGTGGAATCTCTGGTACAGCAACAATTTCAGCACAAGACATATGTTAAATTACTCACCTTCACAAATGTAAGAGAATTAGCAGTCTTCTTGAGCAGAAGGAGAGTGCTGAACCCTATGTTTGATTTGCAGGTTACAGAGGAAGGCAAACATGAGCGCAATCTTGTAGTATCAGCAGGAAATTACACTGTGATCTGGAACTTCATGCGTGTTAAAGACAGCAACCATGATTGCTATAAGTATGCAGCTGGAAACTCATATACCATGAATGGGAAGTGGGAACTGTGGGGAAATTTTGGTTTTTGCACCAATTAATCTGGCTGTTATCTTTTGCAGACACTTGGATATTAGAACATCAGAATGTAATTTCTTTGGAATCTGCCAGTGCCCTTATGCAACAAGTGGGAAGACATTAAATCAGCATTGGGTCCTTACAGTAAGCAGTACAAAAGTACTGTCTGCTTCATTTTCACATTGTCTGCCCTTGACTCAATCCACCTTTTTTTTTTAAAAAGATGGATGATTCCCATGCATACTTTGGGTCCATGTTAGGCATGTTTTTGGCCTGTAATACATACTAGGTGTCCATTACAGGCCCAAGACATGCATAACAGGACCAAAATGTGTGATTGGCCAGCACTGAAATGTGCCTGGGCACCTACAGACACATCTCAGATGGGCAAATGGGCAATCAAGGAAAAAAGAAGCAGCCAGTACTTTTGTAATGTCTGCAATAAGGATGCAATGCTGATTTAATGTCTTCCCAACAAGTGTGTCTTTAGCTGTTCAGTTCCTTTCTAATACATTTGATTTCTTCTCTGTTGTGCAACTGTGGCCACAGACAGCAAACAGGCCTCAAAACCTGTTACTGCTACAAGGTGCTGGAAAAGGACTCATCGGTCGTGCACAGTAAGTTTATGCATGAGAAATATGTTGAGTCTTCAGACGAAGCTCCTTTGGTGGTTGCAACTCCAAATTATGTCAGCTCTTTCAACATGGACTTGTAGGAGGTATTGTTGCCTTCTTCAGCAAATGTGTAATCTACAACTCATGTAAGCTATAGATTACTCTTTCTCCTTTGAAGCCCACCCACTCTCTCTGCTCTTTGGTCTCTCCCACCTTAAAGCAGTACAGCATTCTTTAAATGTACTGGAAAGGCCCTCAAGCCTGATTCACCTCTGATTTGAGATGAGTTCTACAATTTATCAAGACATCTGAGCATATATGTAAGCTGACAGTTCTGTTGCTAGTATTAATAGGAAAAGGGAACTGGTACATCCATTGTGGTGCAAACAGTGAGCCTATGGAAACCAAGTTCATGATGGGAAGAACAGCTCGTGCTTCTTTTATGTAAAATGTGCTACATAAGAGACCTTGGGGTCACGGGAATCAAACACCAGATATGTTGTGTCAGGTATGTAAAAGGGAATTTGCTTCTTGCTGTTGACAAAAGATGAGAGATTTAAGCTGGGAATCAAACAACAGATCTGCTGTGTCTTGTGCAAGTAAAGAATTTGCTTTTTGCTGATAACAATCAATAACAATCAGGACAAAAATTATAAATAATTTTGGCCATTCAAATCAAATATACACAAACCAAAAAAAAAAAGAGTAAAAAAAGTGTGATTATTAAATTGCCACTTTTTTTCCACAATATGATTATTATTTTTAGCATAAATGGAAACTTGTAACAACAAAATTGATAATTCTATACACATGAAGATCAAACAAACAAGATGATATAAAAGTAAAGAAAAAGGTGGTGGTAGTTGTAATAAGGTGAACAAAAGAGGAAAAAAAACTTACCAATCTTTTCGTAAGTCTTCAAAGATTTATTTGTTGAGTTTTCTGTAAATCAACTGCAGTTTGAATGGTGTTTCAATTTGTTGGGTTTTTCAAAATAAATCACAAGGTTGTGTTATTGAAGGGATTTGAAATGTTCAATTCCTTTTATCACCCTTCAATTCCACCATTCAACCACCACGTTCAACTTGTAATGACAAATAATGTCATTTTGCTTATATATAAACATAAATAGTTCAATTTTACACATAGTTATAGAGTTATGTAATTATGTAATTTCATTCTGTCATTCTATAATTAATTAATTATGACATAATGCCATCATGTAATATGTGAGGTTTTGTGCCATTAATTATATTAAAATTATTTTAAAAATTTGGGGCATAAATTTAGATATAGTAGTGTAATTTGAATAGCTTATTGCAAATTTCATGACATTAATAAATAATTAATGTATATTATTACATGTATATAATTCCATTTATTAGTAGTCACAATATGATATGTATATATATAATGGAAGTTTGTATTTTGTAATGTGTCGAACTATCTTTTGATTTTTTTGGCAATTGGTTGAATCTATCAATATTACATGTCCTCAAACTATTAAGCAGGTTTTAAATATTTAAGTGTATTTGGAGATTACAATTAATTTTTTGGGCTAATTATGGCCTTGAATATAAAACATCAACTTGTTTTTATGATGAAAATAAAATTTTCAAACATTATCACAAACTCTCCATTTTCATGAAATAATTTTGTCATCTTCATTTCTTGCCATAAATCATATTATATAATCACATGTAAAGGGTGATTGGTTCCTCCTTTATAAACATGCCCAACAAGAGCCCTCTTTCAATATTTAACACATCTAGTGCACATTATTTAATTTCTCCCCCATCCTCACCCAAAATCTAGAAAAATGTATTGTACAAAGCCCATGAAAGACTATTTAACTTTCACCAAGTGGGCAAATTATTGTAATTGGCAAATGATAAATGGTCATTTATTGCACCAAACATCCTTGGATAGCAAGTTGAAGAAGGGGTGGTTTTTACATGTGGTGGAACTTGTCATAATATATTAAGGATGTGAAAAGTTTCTACAAGTGGTTTTCATTAGCTTATTCAACAAGAGTGTTACATTCAATGAACATCTAAGATATGATTATTATTGTAATATGCAAAATATAATCATCTTGATATTATGATAATCCCTTATTAATTGTTATAAAAATTGGATTAAAACCTTGTTGAACTTTCTTGATACAAGAAGAATGAAAACATAAAAATTAGAATACAATGCACATAAGTGAACAACTTGAACATCATCAACCTCATCCAAGTCTTGTAGAATGGCCGTGATGTTAGCTAGTTGCAACAATGATTGTGGAATTGCTCATGATGATCATGATGGTTTGGTGGTTCTTTTGTAATCTTTATGAACTCAAGACTTGTTAATTTATCATTTGTGTACAAATGAAATGTTGAATGACACATACATGACTAAAGTTGAATCATATTCATCATTTTAGCCTTTGACCATGATATTTATGACTATTTCAACTTGGTGAGATTATAAATAAAATATTTTAAATAAAAGGTTTGACAATGAGTTTGTCTAAAATTTGGACATTAATCTAAGCAGGTCCAACGTTGAACCTTTAACATATATATAAAATTGTTTTGTTTGTTTGTTTGTTTTTCCCAAAGGAATTCAATTGCATCACTTTAATTATATGTGTGATAAAGGTGATGGTCTTAATCAACTATTGAATCATGTAGTCATGTGTGTCATATATAGGTACAAACATAGGACCTTTCATTGTCTTCATTGACCCCTAAATTGTCACCTATGGGTGAAAGCAAGAAAAAAAGAACCATTTGAAGACTGTGCAATGCTTAAAATCGTAGCTTTATAACTTTGAAAAATCACTATGCAAACATCATAATTTGAAAAATTAGTTTGTTTTTGGAATAGTATTTTATACTTGCAAAGTTGCAACCACAAAATTTCATACTAATTTATGACGTTTCAACAATCTTTTTTTATATTTAAAGCATTCAAAATAAAGACGTGGATAGGACTTTTTTAATTCAAAAGTCAATTTTCATTATTAAATGCACACCAAATATTTTCAAAAAGTTTGTGAGCTTTAACATACTTCACAATAAAGGCAACATGTGTAAACCATTCAAAATTCTTTTTACATGCACCTTATTGGATTTTGATTTTCAAAAGTCCTTAATGATTAAATTAATTTACAACTTGTGATAATTGTTCAAAGCAAAGTTGTACATTTGATTATAATGTAGGACTTTATGCAAAAACTTAAAAAGTTTATTATATTATGGTCATATTTTATTTTTAAATTGATATTCAATTTGAGAAATTGCATGAAAAGTGCATAATAGACCAACACACAAACACCATGTATGTCAAGTGTGTTATGTTAATTGCCTAGTTAAATCATAATTAGGTTAGTCTTAAGTTGGGCTAGTGTAATTATGTGTGTTAATTTGGAACTAGTTTGTGTGTGAATAAGGTTTGAACTATTTAGTGTTTGGGATATAATCCCTTGATGTAGGTTTTGAAATCACTTTTGGTGATTTGAAATTATAAAGCAAACCTTGGATATGTTTGCAATTTTTTGTGCTTATACAATTTTGTTGAAATTTTTGACACAAGTGTTTGTGTGTTTGGGTGTTTTTTGAGGCTTGGATTACAATTTGTTGCAAGTAACATTTTTTGAATTATCAAAAGTTGATTTACTTTGGTTGTGTTACATCCATATTTGTTTTATTGAACATTCTTTCATGTTCATGTTTTGCATAAGATACTAGTTTGTTTTTGGAGAGCTTTGCTTAGAGGTTGCATGGTATGTTGCTTGTTCCATTTTGGGTTTTTTCCATTAATCATTCCCTAGGGAGTTGAATTCAACATAGGGTTTTGTTTACTTTAGAATGTGGTGAAGTTGGGAGTTGTGAAAACAAAAAAACAAAAAAAACAAGAGTACCTTGCTAACATAGAGGACCCTCCTCTTTCAATCTATTATCTTACTATATGTAATGCATGCCCAAAAGAATTAAAATAACCTAATGTTGACAACAATAACACTACCATCACCATTGCCAATTGAACTCAAAGTTCAACCAATTTGATTATGTTAGCGACAACAAGGCCAATGGGGGGCCCTTCCCCCTTGTTGTTGGTGGCTGTTGATCATTAAAGTGCATCAACACCGTAGCAACAATAGTAGTTTAAAGTCGTGCTACCATCATTATTGCCAAAAACTTGAACTTTCACACAAATTTTGAATTCAAAAACAACCTTTTCTAAGTCATTTGTTTTTTAATATAAAAATCTTCATTGCCTTTGTCAAAGTTGTCACATGCAAACAAGAATTGAAATCAAAGGAAGGAAGGGGAGTAAAGGTAGTGGGTGGAACTTGGAGTTCCATCACCATTACTAGAAATTTGATCTCCTCCTTGAACCTACATGGTTTTCCTTTTATATTTAATCTATTTCTTTGAAAAATCATCTATGTGGAACCTTCTTCATCCATAATTTGGATGTTAAAAAGATTTAACTTTCATCCAACTAATAGCCAATCAAGAGATAGTGATTGAATATGGATTTGGTTTTTGACATTTTGGGCCTTATGATTGGACACATTACTTTTATTTTTATTTTTGAAATTCCAATTAATTAGTCATTTGCTTCAAAATTTTATATAGAGGCATACAAAGTCAGATTTTTGTGATTTTTGCATTGTTAAGTTCACGGAGAAGAGGATCACAGGTGTGGGAAGTTTCAGCCCATTTGGAGACAAAAACTTGAAAAAGGTTTTCATGGGTGTGAAAAGGTGGTGTGTGTGGAATTAGTTTTTGCCAAATTTTCGACAACTCAACTTTTATATTAATAAGCACAAATAAATGTAATTCTTGGGTGGTGGAATGTCATGGCATCAGCATTTTGGAATGCCATGCTCTTGATTTTTTTTAAATTTCTATTTTGTGTTTGTCATAAGTTTCAAGCTAGAACTTATAGACGTGAAGATTTGTGTTAAGTGCGAATTATGTCATATCCACTTGTGTTATAACAATGGAATGCCAATTTTTTAACATTATTTTGGGTTTCTCATTTTTTGACAAACTTGCAAGACACATGTTATTGCATTGGGATTTATTAATCAAACCCAATCTATGCATTTTCCCACTAAACAAGGTTGGAAGTTAAAGAGAAAAATATAGGTTAATATAATATAGTTTTGGCATTGTTGCATGCATTCTTGGATCTTATCACAAAAAAATCTCATTGATTATTGTGGTGGTGAGATCGGGTTGATGGATGAAAGACCACATTTGTTGTGCTCATATTGAGCCCAAGTTTTGTTGACCTTTTGAAACATTTTGGTGGATAGAATCGCCCTTTTAGAAAGGATATAAATTTATTGTCATATATGTTTAACATTGTTTTCAAGGTTAAGGTTTGGCACATCAAATTTAGGGTTTAAGGATAAGGCACATTTGGTATCATGAATACCAAGTGCTTGTGACATCAATAACAAGCCAACATTGTCAAATAAAGGTTCAACAAATCAAAGGGTTACTTGTAATGGAATGCATTTTTGTTTAGTTTCATCAACTTTTAGTGATGACTCACAAGTTGGGGAGGATGAAACTATTGGTATTGCCAAGGGGGAAAGTCATTGTAGGTTTCAATTTCTTTGTGAGTTCTTTCATTGACATGGATGACAAAACAAAAAGCCTTGGTTTTTATCAAAGATTGGTTCATTGGATGGGTGATAATTATTTCTTTTAAAGAGTTGAGGTTACAATTTCGGATTGGATGTGAGCAAATAAACATAGGAACCCCATGTCCTAATATGTGGTAGGCATTTGAGTTCTTGCCTCAACATTTAAAACATGAAGTTTGGAAACATATGAAAGTTAGTCTAATCAAGTTGTGGTGCAAGTAAAACTTCTAGTGGTGGAGTAGTTTTGGACTCATCACATAACGTTCATGACAAATTTAAGAGAGGGAATTGCAATTCTAGGTGCCACTTCATCAAACCTAGCCCAACCTAACACCAATTATCAAGATTTAGAGTAATCTTATTATAAAGGTGTAGGGAAAATGGCACATGTGGATCCAATTGATCCCATGTCATTCATGTCATAGGTTTCTTAGACAACATTAAAGACTATTGTTTGATTTGTTAGCTTTTGACCCATTGGATCAAAATTTCCAAATTTTGGAGGTTGAGTACGGGGGCACCCAATGGATTGGATGGAGAAGATTCAAGATTTTGAAAGGGAGAAAAACAACATTCTTTGCACCATACATTAGGTCAAAATGTGACTTTCATGACTACAAAAATATGATTATAGTCAAATCGAGCCCATTGTTTATGCAATTTGTGTAGTCACTTATGTCAAAATGGCATAAATGACACGTCTTATTCAACTATGTAGTTATATAAGTGTAGTCATAAGAGTCATGTTTTGGCATAGTGATGTATTAGCAATTAACACATTTCACCAAGGAAAGTAGTGATGTTTTCACCAAGAAATAATTGGTGCAACTATACATGTCCAAATAAGATAAAAGGATCCAATATATAGTGGAATTAAAATTGATTATGACTCATAAGGATTGAACTACATTGGAAAATATGTTCCATATTGTGAAACAAACTAATCAAATGTTTTGCATGGTGGAGGCCAAAGACTTGGCTGTCACCATGAGCATTTAGAAAGATTCTAAGAATGAGGAATCGGATAATAATTGGAGTGGGAAGCTAAAAAAGGTTAAATTGTAGTAAGATGATGATTTTCCATCACATTTTGCTAAGTGGGGGGGGGATGTTGAAGGTGTAGGGTGGCCACATCCAAAGAGGGATTGCTTTAATCCACTTCAAACCACCACCTCCAATCTTAATCATAGTCAAACATGTTCCCATTGTAATAATTATGCACATGATGTGTATCATTGTTTTTCCTTACATCCAAAACTATAGTAAAATCAATAAAAAACTACTATTATTGGGAAAGGTTAAGATTATAGGATTTGGGAAAGGTGTGACAAATAAGGGGTTCACCACCAAGCCCATTCCAAGCCAACCCAACACCATGGGTAGATGATTTGCATGCTTGGAAATTCTAGTAACAAATATGGTGGCACAAGTGAAATATAATTTACATTTGTTTTAAGCAAAACAAAAGAACAAGAAGACACATTTTTTTCTAGTTCAAATGTTAACCTAATGTATTTTTGTGGAGCTAGATTTTCAGGTACATTGGCTTCAAAGAAAATTATGTCGAATATTCCAAGAAATCAACAATCGTGAATAGCAAGAAATGGAAACTAGGCCAAGGTTTCAAGTCTAATTGAAATGTTTTCGATGTTTGCAACCATGACAAGAGTGAATGTTCAAGCATCAAAACCATGGTTAAACTTTCAATGTTGTAAAGCCCAATGCTAGGTTCGCTTGCCATAATCATTTGTGATTATACACATATTTAAAAACTCTATTAGGTAATATTAGTGATGTTGAGGAAGATTCTTGTTCCATTTTTGGAACAAGGGCGTCAAGTAGTTTTTAGGGGGGGTGGGTGGTGATTCTGTTGATGGAAAATTCACTATTAAAATGTTTTCAAGGCCACCTAAAAAGAACTTCTTGAGATTCAATTTAGAAAGTGGCTATAACTAGGCTTTAAGAACTTTCAACACGTCTAACAATTGATAGGATAGGTGTTGTCCTTGGTCTAATTGTAGTGCATAATGAAAAAAAAGAAAAAGTTGACAAGGGTGTTGACACAATAGTAATGACCTTGGAAATTTTGATTAGATTTGAATGTTGTCAAGGATAAAACAAAGACACAAATTGGAATAAAATTTGAATTTGACAAACAATGAACTCAATAATGAACAAGAAGTAAATGAGTTTGTTGTTTGAATAAGGTGTGATGTAAGTTAGGCTTGAGATGAATTAAAAGTACAAGGTCACAACTTGCATTGGTGATATTAAAAGGGGCACCTTCAAATCCTTTTTTCCTACTATCTAGTGGAACATTATAAAAGATCATATCAATTTTTTGGATAGTTATGCCAACCAAGCCTTCAATAAGTTTCTACTAGATAACCTTTTAAAAACTTATTTTAACCACATTTTTAGGAACTTCCATTAATTTTGGAAAAAATATATTATTCCAACTACATTTTCCAAAAACTTCTATCAATTTATTCTTTCATAAACTTCTAAACATGTTTTTCAAGGATATTTTTGAAAAGTTCTAAAAACTTCCAAACATATTCCTCATGGATTTTTCTAGAAACTATTAAAAACTTATAAACATATTTTTCAAAGGTCTTTCAAAAAAGCTCTAAAAACTTTGAAACACATTTCGTAAGGGTATTTTTATAAACTTCTCAAAACTTCCTTATTGTTTATTGTCTATGGAAAATGGGAGTGTTGAGTAAAAAAATAGTGGAAGGTTTTGGATTGACTAATATCGATTTTAAACCATGTTCATAACAAATCTTAACATTGATGGACATGTCAGAGGTTGGGGGTAAATTAAATAAAATATATTAATATAGGTTGATCCCAACAAACTCATAGATTATACCATAATGTGGGCCCAAGTGATAATTATGCACGTTACATCCTATGACATATTGGTTGGAAAAATAGTTTTATACCCTTTAAGTTTATGGGAAGAAACCACACTATCGACTAGGGTGGTAGAGAAGAAATAGTTGTAAGGTTTTGCAACAAAATCCTACAACTAAAGTTTAATAGGGGGCATGTAAGAAACTATAGTAAGCCACCTATGTTGGGTGGATTTTGCAATCCCCTTGGTTTGAATTGTTAGAGGGTAACATCCTTGATTAATACGAACCCCATAGTGGTGAATTGGTGATGCCACTGATAGATGGGATGTTGATCATCTAAGATTCAACATTGGATCTCATGCCACCGTGGGGCATGTTGTTAGAGTTGCAAACATTAACCAATCATTACATTCATTAAACTTGGCACATTATGTCGTCATTAAGCCCACATTTACTTATGGATATTGGTAATGGGCCACTAAGATTGAACCCATTGGATATGAGGGTTATTAAATGAAATATTCCCAAGATGAAATATGTTTGTTATAATTGTTTGGAGGCATCAATTTCAATTGAATCATAACACTATAGCCCAACATCCAAGTATGGTGGTACTATTACTTGGAAAAGGATTCACGAGTTAAACAAACCTCCATGCCTCACTTTATGATGTTATAGTAATGGGATCTTAACTTGTTGCCAACATTAGCAATATAAGCTAATCAACATTCCCTACCAAACAATATCACATTGACAGGGATGCATTATATGGACAAGATTGGGTTAGTTGATTTGGTTATTTGAAGATGGTTATGCTATGGTCTTTCACAAGTTGGCATTGGCCAAGGCCGTTCAAACCCTAAATTTGAACTTTTTGAAAGTTGGTTTGCATTTTGTGGTAGTTGCAAACCTCGTAGACGTACCCGTGTAAATATGTATTGGAGGATGTTCCATCAATAGGAGATTTTCAACTAGTTGTGTTAATTTGATGGCAATAGTTCAGGGCTTGGATTGGTGAACCAATGTAGCTGGATGTTATAGTAGTTTGTTCACCATCAATTCAGAAAAATGTGGATTAATTTAACACCACTAAAGGTGATCTGTTAAGCACATTAACTCATCTTGAGGTCATATACATTTTTAGTGAACAACATATTGAATTTAGGGTGACAATCATACATGTGGTAAACCATGATGACAAACAACAATTGGTTATGGTCAATGGAGTTGTACTTCCACAAGCAATCCTACTAACCTTTTTGTATTTTCCCCAATTTCCTGCATTTCAAAATGCATGGAGGAACCCAATGTAGATGAAAGGGAATGGGCAATGGGGTTTTGCATTAGCATTACTACATTGTTTAATTTTTTAGAAGGTGTTCAAAGGGGCATATTGGGGCAAGTCATGGAACTTAATTGTTTCATATGAATTTTCAATTTATAATTTGCAAAACATGAACATTTTGCCAATCCACTAGAAGAAATTTTGCCATATGCAATCATTTTATTTGTAATTACGTGTGATTATTAATCACTTACAATTAATTTTGGTCATTTTTGTAGCTTTGTTGCAACTAAATTCAAATTTTTTTTTTTCATCCTTCCATATGGACAATTTATAATATTTTTTTCATTCAAGAAGAGGCATATGTGTCCCATAGTTGTAACAATGATCAAAATTAGTTGCCCCACAATGGGGTGGACCTAGCCTTAAGGATTATACAAAAATTTATTAAAGGTATAATGGGGGTAGGTTTTTAAGTGTATTATAATCATATTTATGCATAGTTTATATTTATGGCATAATAGGTGTATATTATGCATACTTAAAAAATATATATGTATAATTTATGTATATTTATATTATCTAGTTACTTAATTTATATGCCACATGTTTTGGCTTGAGTCTACAATTAGCTTAATTAAGTGTTGCATGGGGTGGTTTAAATGCCATGTGGTTTAGGTTTAAATATAATCTTGGTTAGTCCATGTTTAACCAATGTGTAACCAATTTTTGTAATTTCACCATTTTAAACCATTTTTTGTTTAGCCAAGGTTCAACCAAGGTTGTCAAAAATGATGTGATGTGCCCAATTTGCATTCATTATCACATCTAAGTCACTAATGTGGATAATTTTCTTAACAACTAATTTTTTTTGGGTCACCCAATCTTTCTATCACTAAATTAGGCAATTGGGAAATTTCATTTTTCAATCATTCCTTGAAATTTTTTAGTTGTTGCATGAAAATGTTTTGGGTACTACCCCAAAAATTTCAATTGTCCATTGATGATGCTTCAATATCCACCATTGATCCAAATTTTAAAAGAAAAATGGTGCTACCTAAAAAAAAAAAAGTTGTTATTTGAAAAATTCAGTCACCAAATTGGGCAACAATTTTTTTTGGTTGCCATTTAGAAATTGTTTTTTATTACCGTTTGGGAATTTGTAGTCTTCCAATGGATGATGGTTCAACCTCCACCATTGATCTAGCGATTGCAAAAATTTATTGTTTCCAAAAAAAAAATTGGTCATTATTTGAAAAATGTTCAGTCATCGTTTGAATATTTTTTAATCATTGCAAGACTATGGGTGACCAAATGACATGAGTTTAAGTTGGCCCTAGTTTTCCCCCTAGCAACCTTATCTCCCTTTGACATAGGTTGACCTATGTTGACCTTATTTTGAGGTGATGTTATGTAGCTTTAACATCCAAATGGACATGTTGTGTCTTGATGGATGGCAAGCATTTGGATGTTGTGACAACCTTAAGTTGAAACAAGTTTTTAATTTCAATTCAGCCAAAATTTAATCATTTAAAAACTTAACTAAAATTCAATTGATTTTTTCAATTTAACCAAAATTTAGTCATTTTTTACTTTAACGAATGTTTAACTGATTTGTTTAAATTTAACCAAAGTTTAACCACTCTTTAGGTTAACTCAGGCTCATCCATTTTTTCCAATTTAACAAAAAAATCGTCGTTATAAGTTTAGTCAAGGTTTACCCAAGGTTTAAGCAAGTTTTTATTTAACCAAAGTTTAATCATTCCAAAATTCTAGCCAAGGTTTTTCTAATTTTTTAATTTACCCAAATTTTAGTCAAGGTTCATAGTTCACCAAAATTTTAAAATTTAACTAAAATTTAGGTACTTTTTAGTTTAACCAGACTTTAACCAAGGTTCATCAATTTTTTAAATTTAACCAAAGTTCAACCAATTTTTCATTTAGCCAATGTTTGTCAAATTTTTTTTGAATTTTGCCAAAGTTTAGGCACTTTTTGATTTAGCCAAGGTTTGTCAATTTTTTTAATTTAGCCCAAGTTGAAGCAAATTTTTTGCTTAACCAAGGTTTACCAATCTGTTTAATTTAGCCAAAATGTAGCCAATTTGAAATTTAACCAAGTTTTGTTTTAACCAATTTGTTTAGTTTAACCAAAATGTAACCACTTTTTAATTTAACCAAGTTTAGTCAATTTTTTTAGTTTAACCAAAGTTTAACCACTTTTTAGTGTAGCCAAAGTTAATCAATTGTTTTAGTTTAAGGGCAAGTATGTCTTTGGGTGGTACCACTAAGAATGTCACACCTTGATTTTCCTAGACTCATCAAACTTAAAAAAATCATATGAAACATTTAAATGAACATTTTCATAAAAATAATAATTACAAATAGATTTATTAAGTTCCATAGAGTTTGAAAACCCAATAATATCAGTAATATTGTGTATTTTGATGTTTCTAATCATTGCATTTAGAAAAAGTTTCAAAAAAGTAGCGTTGATTATTTTCCTTGAACTTTTTAGTCATGAACACAAATTTCAAACATGATTTGAATTTCTTTTTTAATGATTTTTTTCCTAACTTAATTTGGAACTCATTATATTTTAGGTTTTTATTTGGTAATTAATTGATTAAATATGATTTGGTTAGGAATTTCTAGAATCGAGGTTGTCGATTTTTAAAGGGGCCATTTAATTAGGAATATGATTTTTAATTTTTTAATTTTTTTTATATTCCCAAATACAATTTAAGAAATATATTAGAGCATGCAATTAATAAACATGAAAAATTTATAATTTATAATAATGAAAACATTTAACAAAAAGGGCCCATAAGAATGATTTAATTATTTTTGGTTCCTTAACCATTCCTTGAAGTGGTTCCTAGTGGTACCACCCAAGGATGGCTTCACCCTTAACCAAAATTTAATCATTTTTTAATGTAATCAAGGCTAGTCATTTTTTTAAGTTTTACCAAAAATTAACCAATTTTTAATGTAGTCAAGGTTTAAACAAATTTTAATTTAGCCAAATTTTAACAAAGGTTGAGCCAATTTTTTATTTAGCCAAGGTTTTGTTAAAGTTTAACCAAATTAAGTTATTTTTAGTACACACATACTTATATAGTTTAAATAATTGAAAGGGGGGACAAAAAATATGATATATTTTATATTCACAACCTAGTCATAAACTAATTATAAATTGGTGGAATTAGTTTGCAACTAGGTTGCAATTATAAAATGTATCCCACATCTTTTATCCTCCTTTTCAATTTTGTAAACTATGTAAAAAGGTGCACTTGAATAATTAAAATAACACAAAAAAATTTAAACACAAATGCCATTTTGGATACACCAATCATAGTGGTTTGACCCTAAAAGTTAAACCAAAAACAAAATTGCAAGACCAATTACCTATTTAACCTACCTACCCATGTATTTACTTACCTACCAAACTATATATATAGAATTTGAAATATTTGTGCATTTGCCACATGTCACAATCATGAACACATAAATTGGATGCTTTATTTTTTTTTCCAAGATTTCATTCAAAATTTAAAAATTGTTTTGACACATGGCAACATATCATTCATTCTTTTTGTTCATTAAGAAAGTCAAATGGTAGTCACAAATAAAAATACACATATGGTTAGTTAAAGGAGGGGATTGTATTTTGTTGAATTTTGTTTTTTTCATTTACAATCCATGTCATTTGCAACTATGTTCCCATGCAACTTGACTTTTGTGACTAAAGGGATTTTAATCGTATATGTTGCTTGAATTTAAAATCTAATTGTAAACATCAATCCAAAAATTCAATTTTTCTTATAATGATCACAAGCACCCACTGAACTTAGGTTAAAACATGTTGCACCCACAACTAGAACAACTATATTAGTGCAAAAGGAAGGGATGTTATAACAATTTGAGTTGTACATCCTTGGTAGTTGTGAGATCATGAATGCCAAGGGGGATTTTTGGGTGCGGGTGTAGGGAGGGAAGTTGGGGATAATTCAACATCTCCCCACATTTTGCATAACAATATAGACGACATTCGCAATTTCAAACAATGGGGATAATTTGTTGTCCCAACCCAAGGTACAAATGCTTGTATAAACATTGAAACTAAAGATTGGTCCAATAATTATAAGAGGTGAGATGCATAAAACATAATGACTATTGCTAGATTATATTAAATGTTTTGCATTCCATTCAAAACAATTGGGCCAATTGAAAGGACGTACTAGAAAATGATCATCCAAATTTTAGGTGATCTTATAAGTTAAATGAAGTGGAGAGAACCTTGGTTTAGGTTCAAATGATACAATTATTGATTGATGGATTGGTAGAATTATTTAGGGTGTTTATGTTTCAATAATATTTATGTTAGCCAAAAGGATATTTTTGGCAATTGGACAAAATGTCATATGTGGAAATTATTGGTTGGTGAACAAGTGAACACACTTTAACAAATGTGCCATGCCCCTACCAAAAGAGATATTGATGCCTTGGACAAGCTAAGGTTTTTAACACCTTGGACTTGTGTTTTGGTTACTATCAATTGCCATTGAAGGAAGGTGACAAAGTCAACATGGTGTTTTGAGGATAGATGTTCATGGGAAGGACTATTTGTAGCAACGACAAATTTTTCCTTTTGGTTTAAAAATACTCACTATAAAATTTCAAAGCATTATGTGTTAGGTGCTAATAGGCTTTAATTTTGTTAACTGCTACATCGACTATCATCATCTTTAACCTAATCTCAAAGAATCACACATAACATTTATAAGAAATGTTTAATCAATTTAAGACCATTCAACTTAACCTTAAATTGCATCTAAGCAAGTGTTGATTCTTTTAAACTCAAGTGGAATACTTAAGATCATATAATCTATTCTTGTGGATTGAAGGTTCAAAAGGCCAAAGTTGAAACCATCTCATAAGTTCCCGGGCCATCAAATGTTAACTAGTTACAAGCCTTTCTAAGCTTATGTAACTATTATTGATGGTTTATTAACGGATTTATTAGCACTATTACACCTTTAACCTAGGTGATGAAGATTGACCAAGAACACCAATATAGATGGTGTGGGTATTGGATGTAGAAATTAGGCAGAAAATCTCTTTTGTGTAGTTTAATGACAAATGAACATTGAACATCATAGTGAACATTGTAGTGGATAGCTAGGGTGTATGTTGAATTGCTGAGGATGGTAGAGGCTATGACATTGCATGTTGGCTTCTGATTGGTCTAAGTGGTGACATTCAAATAATCTCTCACCTTATCCTGTCTAAGTTTCATGTTTATGGGTGACACTTGGAAACAATTAACACTCTAAGTTGGATGTGATAAACATTTGTACAGGCTTGAGTTGAGGGTGTTGGTGGACCTGCTAATTTCATTAAGATGTCTTTATAGTGCAGTCCTTCTGTTCAAGGTGTTCTTTCTTTCAGCACTTCAGCTGGATATGTAAAGAATTGGTTAAGAAATTCTTCTTAAAAAAAAGAAAAAGATCCAAAAAGTTATCTGTTGTGCGAGGCTGTTTGGGTGTAATAACAAATTGGTTACATGCTTGGGTTGCTGTAGACATCTATTTTACACACAGAAAAACAGAACCTCCTTCCTTCCTTGTAATGACCTCATGGGTGAGCATTTTGTTCTGTGAAACACCCCTGTGCACTCACTGTGTTCAGCATCCTGTACAGTCTACTGACAGGAAATTGTGTTTCATAAATCTCCCACTGTTCAAGCCCACCCTGCATACAAGTATTTCCATAAGCTATCAAAGCTCAACATGTTGCAGTGATTAGGCTGTTCTAAATCAAAATAATGTTAGTATTTCATTTGGACCTTGTTGTGGTGACTAGGGTTTTTAAATCAAAAGATCGGTGAAGTTTAGTTTCGACCTCAGGTTCCATGAGGAAGGTCACCACCCCTACATGTTGGTGGGATGTCCCTGAACAAGAAGACATCACCATGCAAGAAGTCTCAAATTCAGGTGTATGGGTAAAAATCTGAATCCAATTTGGAGCATCATGGTCCTGGGGGCGTCTCAGTGGAGTATCAATCCAACCTGCTACAAACCAGGTGGAGTATTACTACATGAGAATTGTGAAGGTGATGGACCTACTATGCAGGTTAGACTCAATGAAAACAGAAGTCATAAAAAAAAGGAGCAAACCAGGAAAGAGAAAGAGAAACGGAAATCACACTGCCATTTACAAAACAATGGCAATCACAGAAGAAAACTTCTTACTCCAGTAGTTCAATTATGACTCTTTATTTTCTACAACAGGAGCTCATTTTTTATGTACAAATTATCCCATGAACAAAGTGGATACATTACAAATTATGCATTTTCTTGCCTAGCTAATTATTATGCATTGCTATGGTTTTGCACAACAATCTTGTGATAATTTCTGGTCAATTCTGTTCAGGTCTTATAATACTCGTATCAATGGCTCTCATCTTCTAACAAAGCCTTCTGAAGGAGACTAACATTATAACTTGTATGACCACTCTCTTAGAGACTCTGGCCCCACTCGTTGGCAGAGTTTGCAATAAGAAAAGCACTGACAAGGGACATCAAGAAATCATGAAATACTAATAGTAAAACCCAATATGGGCACAATTGGAATATAAGGGATAATGTCCAATAATGGAAAGATAGGTAGGCCTGATCATAAAAGTATGTAAACTGTGACAGCTTTGAACTGGTTTGAGGTAAGACTTCAAATGAACCTAAACTCTTACATACCTACATCCTTTCCCTT
>Ga0209208_10005554_pt1 | contig 17559 bp, 17 predicted proteins | sample S1TSphfallax_3_FD_187694 | JGI IMG/M metagenome (GOLD analysis project Ga0209208, IMG submission 187694) | Host-associated microbial communities from peat moss isolated from Minnesota, USA - S1T2_Fd - Sphagnum fallax MG (SPAdes) (version 2) | ecosystem: Host-associated > Plants > Peat moss >... | reverse complement strand
CCAAGTTTATAAAACCAAAGAAGCCTAATTAATAATACCAATTGGGTATCAAAGGCCTAGCCTATATAGTGTTGCCCAAGTTTAAAAACAAAGAAAGAAGAAGAAGAAGACATGAAAGGAAAGGGGAAAAAAAAAAAAGGTGCCAAAAATTATGCAAACTTCCAAAACAAACAAAAGCATGTGAAGCTAAGCTAAGCTAAGCTAAAGCTAAGCTAAGCTAGTTTCATCATGGAACAACACCTGGGTCTCCTCATTGGTTTAATTGGGAATCCGAATCATCCACCTACTTGCCTTTGGGGGTAGCCTAGTCAGTCAAATGGGGACCACCTAAATTTCTTTCTTGCGTCTAGTCAAAAAGGACATTAATGGTTTTTTTTTTTTTGGACTCTTTTGGAGCATATTTTCTCTCTCTTTCTCTCTCTCTCTCTCTCTTTGTCTCATAGAGCCTAATTCAACACTCTAGTGCCAACGTCCAAGAGTGATAGCTCAATGGTATATGGCTCTTGTTTGATACCACACACATCCTTGGTAACAGATTTTTTTTTTAAAATAATTAAAAAAAGAATTTGGGCTTTTGTTAGAAAATTTAATGTAGCTCAGGTGACCAAAATCATCCAAAAAAATAAAAATAAAATTCCATATATCAAAAAATAAAAAATAAAAAATCAAGGATTCTTCTAATATTTTTAGCTACCTAATGGAACTTGGGATTTATTATTAAAATAATAAATATGGCGACATTATTATTTAAATATGGCAACTTGGGATTTTTTTTCTTCTTAGGTTGAAATCTTGCAGTTTGGATGTATTTCAAAAAAAAAAAAAAAAAAGGAAAAATTGTTATTCTTCTTCAGATGTCTCCGAAGTTTGTGTGTGTGTGTGTGTGTGTAAAAATAAAAATAAATTATTGCAATGATTCTAGTTCCTTTGTCCCCCGGTGGTATTGGGGTGTATGTGGGTGGGCTCCTCCTTTGTCCGACTCATCCCTCGGACGACTACCAAGGTTCAAAAACATACACCCGAATTCCCCGCCGGCTGTTGTGGATTGTTTACGGTTGCAGAAGACCCACCCCACCCCACCCCAACCCCCCACCAAATTTTCTCACTTAAGTTATAGGCACCTATGTAGTGATCGGTTATCTCGGAGATTGCGAATTGTTTTGGGGCCCCAACGGAGAGGGTCCCACTCAACAAAGGCCTGATTTGATCCCATTTATTATAAGAAAAAATCCATCAATAGTATGTTCCGATTGGGCCATTACACACTCCGCTTGATAAGAGAGCCCTAATTGACCAAACCAAAATCCGTCAATCCGTCAATCGTATATGTCCGGTTGGGCCACACTACACATGATTGTTAAGAGAGCCCTGAATTGACCAAACCAAAAATCCTCCAATAGTATGTCCGATCGGGCCACTACTACACACACGCTTGTTAAGAGACCCCTAATCAACCAAACCAAAATCCGTCAATTGTATGATGTCCCATTGGGCCACCACGACACACGCTTGTTAAGAGCCCTAATCGACAAAACCATAATCCATCAATCATGTGTCCGATTGGGCCACAAGGGCTTGTTAAGAGAGCCCTAATCAACCAAACCAAAATTCATCAATAGAATAATGTCCAATGGGGCCACATGGGCTTACTAAGAGCCCTAATTGGCCAAACCTTGCCCGCTCTCTAGTAGCACAAAGTGGGGAGTGACGTGTACATGTGCGGTGAGGGAGTGAACGGGTGATTTTCTCAAGTTTGAGATATTATTATTATTATTATTATATACATTTTTGGGGTTATTTTGAATTTGTCGGATCCCTAGTAAACCCTAGTAAACTTCATTAAACAAAACACTTAGCAAAGGGGGGAAATGAAAGGGAAGGACAAAGAGAGAGAGGACCCAAGTCCAACAAGCCAAAAGGCCCCAAAACAAAAGCACGTAAACGGGGGCAAAGAAACAAATTATGTGTTCTAAAGCTCCCCCATCACTCACAAGAAGCATCATATCAAAGAAGGAAATGAAAGGGAAAACTAAAAACGTAATAAGCTTAGAAGAAAACCCTCATCCACTTCTTACTTATTAGTAGTGTTGCAAAGCAATTTGTTGGGTTCTTTGGCTTAAGAACTTTGGGGCTTGATTGAAGCACACTTTGTTACTTCATTCTCATATTGTGCCCCGCATTCATTGTATCTCCATCACCCAATTGATCATATATACGCATTTGTTTTCTTTTGTTGTTTCTTGATCAACAATAAGTCATATCTATGTAAGTGAGTTTCTTTTTTGGTCTCTACGGAGCAAGCAACAACGAATGAGAAGAAGAAGAAAAAAACTTGTTCATGCAATCATAGGTTTTCATGATCAAGCACAAACGAAATGAATGAGAAATATTAGGTATTCACAAGGTCCAAGCTCCCCATAGGATGATGCTTGTTTGAATGCAAATGTGATATTGGAGTGTATGCTCAAAACTTGGCTGCATCTGATATGCAGTTTGGAATTAAAAATTGGAGAATTATCTCCAAACACCAAGTATCCATGAAATCTCCACAACAATAAAAAAAATTTAACGTAACATGAACAAGAGTGATGCATTCATAACCTTATGAGAGTTTCTCACAAAGTGTCAGAGCATCACAAACTTCTTCATCACAGATATAGCAGTGACATGACAAATGAATACAGTTCTAGAAATGCTAAACCCTAAACCCTAAAACCTTGTGAGAGTTGTTACACAATGTGTCAGACCATTGTCACCTTCTTCACAAATAGTAGGGATGAGCTGCCATGACCATCACCTTCATCAATTTGAAGGTAATGTGGCAATCAGTCTGGTTCTAAAAATGCTAAACCCTAAACCCTAAAACCTTATGAGAGTTGCTCACAAAGTGTCAGACCATTGTCAAGTTCTTTATGCATAGCAGTGATGAGCTGCCATGAGCATCATCTTCATCAATTTGAAGGTAAAATGCGGCAATTAGTGCAGTTCTAAAAATGCTAAACCCTAAACCCTAAGCCCTTATGAGAGTTGCAAACAACATGTCAGACCCATCACCTTCTTCTTCATCATGAAGACAAGCAATGACGAGCTCCCATTGTCTACCCATTGACTTCACCAGCTCCTGTCGGTGGGTGTAGATAAGTATTGCATATGTAAGAATCCACTCAAAATCTGGGCAAAACCAATGTACAAAAATCTTTGTCATCCTGAGTTTCTTTTGCATTTCTGGAAGCAATGGGTATGTAAAATCAAGCTATCCACCAAACCCCCAAACATACACAACAAGTTTGGAATTGTCATGAATGGTGAAAAAACTATACACAAAAGAAGAGAGGGCTTATGTGAAGGGACTTGAACAAAAACCAGTAAAGAAGATCTCTACCAAGCTCATTCATTGTGTGTGTTTTTGACTCAGTGTAAAAACTAAGCTATGTTGGTTCTAACAAAACCTAAGTGATATTGAAAATTTTGGCTATATCGATTCTGCAAAAACCTATGTTATAGCCAGCTTCAACAACAAACAAAAAAGGCAAGGCTTCAAAATTCTGTTTGCGGTTTTTGAAGCTGTGAAATGATGCAAACGAGATGTATGAACAGCAGTTAGTTGATGGAAGAAGATGATGTGAGGAGGTAAAATGGGGGAGGACATCATCATCTCCATTTTTGTTTGTTGGATCTGGTTTTGAGACATGAAGAAATAGATACAATCACAAAGCATGAGGATCATCCATGGAGCTGCTCTCTGGATTTGTTTGCAAGAAGCTAGGTACATATGCTCTCTGCCTGTCAACCAGGGTTGCATCAGGAATCTTCAGAAGGAAACCAACCTGTTGTTTTGACACTTGATCCCAGGAGAGAGAGAAAGAGAGCAGCAGCAGCAGCCAAGGGACAAGCCCTGTATCTATGAAGCAAACTCCTCTTGAACCCTATTTGTCATAGCCATGGCAAAGAGAAAGAGAAGCTTAAGGATTTCTCCGAGAGAGAAAGATGGGTGAAAAATCGGACTTGTGGGTATCGGGTAATTCAACTCTCTCCCCATATCCAGAAACCGTGTTGTCGATTTTCCACATTTTTCTTCTTCTGGATTAGGGAGCTTGTGCGTGGGTTGACTAACTGACATCCGGATTCCGTGGAGAGAGAGATTCTCCTGAAGACTTAAATAAGTCAACGATCCGCAAAGACCACGCGCACAACATCTGGGTACAAGTACTTCGTCTTCTTCATCTTCTTCTTCATCATATCATCGGGAGAGAGAGAGAGAGAGGTAGAGAGAGAGAGATTCTTCAAGGTTCAAAGGAGAGTTTGCACTTAGTGTTCAAGGGGTTGTTTCTTCAAGATATTTGCAGCTGTTTGTCTGTTGCTTTCTGTTGCTTGGTGGGATACCCAGCAAGGATTTTATTCTCAGGTGGGTGTTGCTTTTTTTTCCCCCCTGTTTCTCTTTCTTACACGCAGATTGACAGCTTTGCTTGCTTGCTTTCTTTGCAAAAAAATGATGCATTCTTTCTTTGGTTTAAGTATGAAAGGGGCTTCTTTGCTCAACTCTTGAGAATGGCAACCCAAGTTTTGAGGCAAATCCTTGTTGGGTTTGCTTCAGAATGAAGCCAAGAAGAGCCAAGTGTTGGGTGGCGTTCATGAGCACCTGACAAGTGATATCATCGGTTTTGTTTCTCTTCTATCACCACCTTTTAACACCGAAAGAAATCACCACTAAGCACACACACACATACACATATGCAAGCTTTCTCTACATTATCTAGGAGTTGGGGTTCTCACAGAGAGAGAGAGAGAGAGATCCTGATCTGCAGCTCAGAATTCACAAAACTTCCATTTGGCAGGGTTAGAAGCAGAAGTCTTGGGTGCAAGAGAATGGATTCTGGAGCTGAGCATGCTGTGGCAGAGCAACCAAAGCCTGTAAGAAGCTCTGCTGCTAAGATGCAACCCCATTGAGAAGAACAGTCTCTGGATTGTTGTGCTGAACAGTGGTTCTCTTCAGATTGTTCTTGCTGTATACACCATCTGTTGTTTAATGAATGAATCACTGTATCTCTTTTTCCTTCTCAGGACACCCATCTATTTACTTACATTCTGTATGAGAAATGCCGGGTTTTGACATGAACATCCTTCACTGTAAGAGATAATCATGGAATGGAGAAGACAACAAATACCTTGGATCCTCCATTTTCTCTCCTGTTCTCCTTCTGCTTGTAGTTTGAATGGATGAAGGATTGCTCTTGACTTTTTTACTGCGAAGATTATTGAACTCAGGTCAATAGATTCAGAGTCAATCTTCCTGTGTCCTGTTTCCTTCTTTTTACTTCTTCCTGAGCTCTGAACAGAGCTGAGGTCCCTTGATCTTGGCTTGATTTGTGAGGAGGGCTACGAGTAACTGACAAGAAAAAACATAACAAGGTGCAGTTCAAGCCAAGAATGTTTATTTTTTGTAGTTCTGAATGGTGCAGAGGATTTATGAAGACAAAAGAGAGAGAGAGAGAGAGAGAGAGAAATGATCGAGTCATACAGAGGTAACCCTGAAGTTTGTGGATTTTGGATTTGAAAAACAGGCTTTCAAAGTTGCAGCAAATCAAGTTGCAGGCCATCGCTTTGAAGGTGAGTTGAAGCTGATATGTTTCTAAGACCCTATTCCAAGTGCTTTGATTGGATGAGGTTTTCCAGATATACCAAAGAATCTAACTAAATGATTCATTGAATTAGTGTAGAAATATCCATGCAAATTTTTTTGTTCTGGCATGGCATGTATTTTTGCCATAGTCTCTTTCTCTCTGATGCATTTACACAGATAAATGTGAGTATTCAACTGAACAGCACAGGTGTTTTCCACTTGATATAGATTAGGCTCATGTCTATAATTGTTGTATGGGCAGAGGGGCGGGTGGGATCACTAGTGGATGATTCAGGACGCTTCTACAAGCCTTTGCAAGATGGTGCACGAGGTGACAAAGAAACTCTATTCTATGACAAGATTTGGTCTGATACAGCTGTGCCTCCAGCAGTGAAGGCATTCTTCCCACACTTTTATGGCACCATCAACATTGATGCTCCGGATGGATCCTCAATCAATATCCTTCAATCTCCTATTTTCAGCAGCAGCAATCCTAATTGTTTTGTATGGGAGTTTTGAATTTCCCAGGCTTTCATTTCTAGTTGGGTGGATCTGCTTCAATTTGGCTTTCTTGACAGTTGCATTGGTCTTGGTCACGGCATGCAATAATGGAGGATTTAACACATGGCTTCACCCACCCTTGTATCATTGATGCTAAAGTGAGTCTAAAAAGCCCTCCTTCAAACCCTACTCTCTCAAACCTCTCTTGACACTTCATTGCAAGATAGGAAATTTTGTTTGTAACTTTGTCTTGGGTTTCAGGACCACACAGAGCAAATGTTTTCAAGTTTTGGGTCATTGGAAGTAACCTGTGATGTCATCATAATGTTTGCCTGTCTCTTCTTTAAGAGATGCACTTGCAATTAAATTTGTTTTGGGTAGAACACATGTTTACTAAAGTCAATCAGTGTGGATTCAAACTGGTTTCCAGATTGGAGCACGTACATGGTATCCTGGAGCAGGTGAAAAATATATCCAAAAATGCTTGTAAGGCTTCTGGTGCCTTTTGCCCTTTTCCCATTGCATTTCTTCTTTTGCCTCTAAGACCATTGAACACACTGCCTCAGAAATTTCACATTGCAAATTAGTCAAGCACCTGGCATTTAAAAAGGCCATAAATAAATAAATAGCTGCTTGGTAGTAGTGATAAACAACATAGATTAGTGTCCTAGTGCGGATGCTAGAATATGGCATTTAACATATCATTCAGAAGGATATTGAAGGGCAAATGGTGTGTGCATTTTGTGTGGTGTGGATTTCATTGCCACTAGACAGAAAGACAGTGAGACTACTTCAGCAGCTCTGGGATTCCGTCTTGCAGGGATGCAGGTTGTTTCTCCAATACCAGACCTGATTTTGTGATATCAATGATTTCTTTCTCAATGAGTGAGTATGCATGAAATCCATGTACTTGAATTATGTCTGATTTATGGGTTGCAAAAAACTGATGCTTTTGCAATTTTTGTAGGTGTACAAGTCAGTAAATGCAACAGTGTGGAAAGCGCCCCGTATCTGGTGCAAGAAGATAACTGTCGGTGATGTACCTGCAGCATTAGAGCGCTACGTTTCATCGAATCCCTCTGACGAACAAAACTGGGACGCTGCATTTGCATCTGATGTCTATGGAGGAACTCATGGTGCTATTGCACAGCTTCAGGAGCTCAAGGCATGGTATGTATAAGACTAGTAAGCAAGCACAGCAGCATCATTCTCCTCAATTTGGTTGATCCTGGTATATTTACCTGGAATGTTTTGGATCTCCAGTTAATGTCATAACTATTGGAGTGACTTGTTTGTGACAGGTTTGAGGAGCAAAAGTTCTACCATTTTTTCTCTGCATCCGTCCTAATTGTGTATGAAGGGGAGCCTTCAGTGGATGCAAGGACTGTAGCTGTCAAGCTAGTGGACTTTGCCCATGTTCTCTATGACCAGGATGCAATTGATGAAAATTTCTTGGTGGGTTTGAATGCATTGATCAAAATGCTTTCAAACATTGTTGAAAGCAATTCCAAGGTTGAGGCTTGAAGAAAGGATGCCTTTTTGGTTACTTAATGCTTTCATTGCAGTAAGAAGCAAAATCTAATTTGGCTGCTGTACCACACAACAAGTTGTGTGCGCTTTCAGGGTCAAATCCATCATCTTTGCAATGAAGGAAAATTAACACCCAAGTTTGAAAATATTTCCAGCAATTGCACTCTACTACAGTTTGGAATTTAGTGCATGGTTGCCAAATCAAGTACGGATTGGGCAATTTGAAAATTTGTATGTGACTTAGATAGGATGTACCTTGTTTTCCTTTTGCAGACCTTGCCTACTGAAGGAGGTTGGTGTCAGCTCTTGTGTAGAATATTGCACAGGCTCCATTATGAATTTATTTTGCTCACATTTCTAGCAGCAGAGATGCAACTGGTCACAAATGTAGGCTCTCTATTCTGAAGTTGTCTTTTACTGTAGCAATTCTTGCAGCTCCATAGCATTGTTGTAAATTGTTGAACATTTCATGTGTTGCCTATGTCTCTATTACAGATCTCTATACAGTACTCTGCCAGCATGTGTCATGGTGCCCCATATCTTTATGGGCTTGAGGCATGCCTGATTTCCTGAACCCACATCTCCATCACCTTGGTTTCGACTAATTGTCCTGAGATGATGAAATAACCCAAAAGCATGACATGACAAACATCCATCAACTTGATTTCGTAGATCCAGAAGTAGGACAGTCAGTCCAAGCAAAGCCCAAGAGGGTAACAGCCAGGCTGCAGTGGTTGAAACCCCATTACCTTGCCACTCTAAGGCACAACTTGGCTAGGCATGCAAGATCCCAAAAGAATGAAAATACCACAAATTGCAAACAAAAAACCTTATTCACTACTGGTTTTACACAACTTCTGAAAGTTGCAACAATATCCAAACTCAAGACATACACAGACCTTCCCATCGCCTTCTCTCTGCTTTAGGGTCAGCCACTTGACTACTGATATTTGTGAGACTAAACGATTGCTCTCCTTTATGTTTCCTTGAATATCCTCCTCCACCTGTTAATCTGGAACTGCTCATTTAGCAGGGCACTTGGAGCAGAAACTCTTGCAAAATATTTTGCTCTACTCTCACTTCAGATTCTATGAGTTGACAGAAGTGCCTAGTTTAACCCATGGATGTAGGCAGATACAATTAGCAAACAAATTTGCATGGTGCAATTGTGCAGGTTTTGCACATAGGGTACACAGGATGAAGGGACAAAAAGACTAGGGCAAAGCCCAGAAAGCAGAAGGGTGAGCATACCAGCTAACCCTGCTCCAGCAACAAGAAACGATCCACCTGAACCCTGATACCAGCCCAAACACTGCACTCTAACAATGAAGTTAACTTTTCTGCTTCCTAAGTTCCTGTCTATTACTATACTGTTTCCTGGCTATGGGAACTTACTGCTGATCTCTTCTGCCTGTTGGTGATGTAATGATTCAAAGTTGGATTTGGAAACTGCACCTATTTGTTGCCCCCAGTGCTTTGCTGTCACCACTGCTTTTGTTGCAATTAATGAGAACTCTACTCTGACACTGGAGAATACACACCATAGACGACCAACCATGTATGGCAGCTGTGTGGTGAGGGAAGATTCTTAGCCCTTGACTGTACAGGACCCAAAATCCAGTAGTACCAGGAATTAAACCAGGAGTCCACTTCCCACTCAACAAACCAGCTACCACAATTGTGCTAAGGAATATGCAGAAAGGGATATATTTTTATCAGTCTGGCCCTGCAGCTGCCAAATTCATATACTGATGCATAGAGACATGCAGATCTCAGCTACACACATGGCTGCACAAGTCAGCTAGCTGGATCTACGACACATGCTGTTGGTGTGACCCTATGTACATGGGAGATCACAGACTTCATAGTTGGATCTCTAAACTGTAGTCATGAGACAACTGAAACATAAAGGCCCTTATTTCTCAACAAATGCTGCATTGACCTTGCAGAAGATTCACTCTTAGAACTGAAGAACTGTTTACATATAAGAAATGGTCCAAGCCCTCCAGAACCATCCATGGCTTCTGACTTTGCTGGACATGGACAGGAAAGACCTCTTTGTTAAAAAGACAAAGGTGTCAACAAGAACTTTATGTGGCAGGAATCCTGAATATTCAAGGAGTTTTCCCACCTGATACTCACTTCAGCATGCTTCTGACTATCAAGATATGAAATGATAACACTAAATGACTTTGTAACATGCCCATCTGCAGTTTCTGACCAGAAGAAGCCTCCTAAACTGCAAGCTTCAAGACAAAAAAGATATCTTCTTGTGAAGTGGTCTTTCTATAGATTGACAGGGAGACTTACAAGTAATTAGAGTGTCAGGAGGGATATGGAACTGAATGAACTGTGCAATGAATTCACAAGTACAAAACAACATTAGCTTCTCAATGTTCCCAAGTGAATTGAGACATTCTTCGCTCAACAATGTCAGAATGAAAATATGGCGCTTAGCCCATTGCAGGAACTTTCCTTCCATCCTCAATGAAGTATATTGCAGATTCTGGGACCTGTAATACAGATTCACAAACCCATTTCTCAGAACAACCTCTTGATGATTCTATGACACACACATGAGGGCTCCTGTCTCCAAAACCAATTGAGTAAGAACAGCTGATTGGATTCTGATTACTATGGCAGTACTCTATTTAAGATTGACAATAGAATCAGGGCAATGATCTCGCTTCAAGATTCGACTCCCAGTTGCAGTCAGAGGTGCCACAGTGAAGTACTTCAGTGGAGAACCTATGGTTCACCTTTTCTCCAAAGTGCTAGCCAACATCTGAGCCTCATCTATGCTAGTGAACATCACTAAAAGAATGATAAGTCAAGCTTCTGTAACATGCAAAAATATGAGCAAAAAGCTCAAAGACGTCTGCAAAAGAGTAATGGACAGGGAACAAGATGAGTAGAGGAAAGAGAACCCACATTTTGCCAGGTCTCTGTGATGAATTCAGCTAAGTCATACATAATGTCACCTTGAACATCTATTTGGTCTTTCTCAGTTGGGCCCTGAAAACATAGACAAAACATGCACAGCACAAATGAGAATCCCACCAACAGCCTTTATCATGCAATCTGGATTCTACATAATGTCTATGCCCTTCAGTTCCTGAGACCAAAGGCCTATATTCTGAGCAGGAAACAATTACTGAGGAAAAAATGTCTAGTGCCAATTGGTCTAATGGGTGGCAAAGGTCACCTTCACAACTGATGCACCACTGGCAAACTTCTTCCCCAACTTCTTTGAAGCATCGCTCAACTTGATACCTATACAGCAATCTCTCAGGCATAATGTTAACCAAAATTTGCAGCTGACAAGCTCTTAGCCTGACCCTTTGGTGCCCATAAGCATTCATTTGCTGTATCATGGAACCAAACAAGCAGCTCACCCAGAACTCTAACATAGAACAGGTTAATTGAAATGTGTTCCAGAGACTACCATCAAAATTAGCACTTGTCCAGTATTTGCAACCAACCCGGTTTGTATATCCAGATATACTTACCAAACATATCAAGCCCTTTGATGATAGTGACACACTTGCGCTTATTGCGGACTATCTTTTCAACAACCACCTCCGGCTTTTCCTGCACCTCCCCACCAGCATGTCAAATATTTTGAAAAATCAAGAAAAAAATTGAGACTGCAATTTAAAATCTCAGCTATAGTTCTTGAAGTTGTCATAATTTTGATCCTTCAGCACCTGAAATGTTACCTTCTTCTTCACCTTGCCTCCCGGTAACCTTTTCACCTCCTCATCCTTCTTGACATCTGATGTGGTTCCTGATGAATGCAAAAAAATGCACATCCAGGACCATTTATTTTCCCCTAAATCCATTGGACAACTCTAAAACCCTTACAACCACATACAAGTCAAGACCCTACAAACTGTCCTCCCACAATGAGACAGACACATCATTATAAACAATCAGTTGAGTCAACCTGAAGCTCCACATTCCAAACCTAAAAACTTATGAATTGGTCATTTATCTAAAATCTACAAATGTGGAGAATGTTCAAACAGTTCAGACAACCAAGGTCCATGGATCAACCATCAACAAATTAGTCACAGGTCAAGTCCTGATCTAGAAATTGAGTTTATGCCTTCCAAAGCATCACCAAAGGCTGATGGATCATTAAGAATTCAACTGTACCTTGAGTCTGGGTGAGATCTTTTTCACATGAAATATCTAGACCTTCAAGCTGCTCTGTGGTCTTCTCCGCTGCTTCTAAAGACCAAACAACACCCACCAACATCCCTTGTTTCATTTTGCATATTCTCAATTTGATCTCCAATTCATGACACACAGAAGACAAGAGAACAAGAATGGATTGACTCTTATGTCCATTTCTTCTGGATAAGCTGGAGAAAATGAACCCTAATGTAATGTATGCCCCCTAGTCTGTTTTGTGACTTCCCAATTATGGGGATTCCTCTTTCTCAATTTGCTGTTCTGAAAAAATAAAGTTGGAGCTCACCTTTGACCAGATCAGGGTACAGCTCTGGTGCATTCTTTATGAGCCATGGCTTGCACTTCTCAAAATCTGGACCAAATTCACAGTACTCTGCGGGCAGACTGCAAACTGATCACACATTCCAATGGCCTTGAATCAGACTTCCCTGTGGAAAAGGCACATGGGTATTGACAAGCTTCACAAAATCACAGGCAAGGGGGGTGATCTGGTGCAACAAAATATTGATTTCCACATCAATTCATAAGTATAGACACACAATTATTTTGAAGTATGAAAACCTAGACCTGCAGAATGACAATCATCTGTAAATAAATTTGTAGGGCCAACAGCTTTTGATTGTTGTGAACATGATGCAGACACCTGTGTTTGAGGTTCTAGTCACGCAAAATGATGGAAGTCTATTTGAATGATTAGCCAAAAAACCAAGTGGCATTGAGCAGTTTCTTAGTTTGATGAATAGTTCATCTTTCAACAAAACAAAACGCAATTCAGAAACAGAATGTACAAAGAGCCCAAACCAAGATGAGCCAGTTCATACAGCACCCTTATGCATTCTTCAACAAATTCTTCCAAGCAGAACTACCATGCATTATGTTTGCTAACACTAGCCTTCAGAAAAAGCAACATCTCCATGAGATTGCAGAGAAAACTCCACAACAACGCTTTGAAGGTACCTATTGTGTGAGCTCCAGCAAAACCAAAACTAGCATGACAAGAATGAGTGTGGTCATAACCTCACAAAGTACCAAACCATCACCTTCACCATGAATAGCAGTAAGTACCATCTATGACTCCCCACTGATATTGTCAGGTCCTGAAAGTGGGTGTAGATGATGATTATAGAATAACCTGCCCAAATTTTTGAACAAACAACAATACAAAATCTGTGTCCTGAGTTTCTGTCACAATCCTGGAAGCAATGGGAAGACAACAACAAAAGACTCTGGTGCTACCAATCCCATCACCATCAAGGAAGAGCCTGAGAATCACCTATCTTATAACAAGATTGCTTTATGATGATTTCTCCCTGAGTATTTGCAAAAGGACAATTCAAGTTAGGACTAATGACTGGCAATCTCAAGTCCTTAGTCACAGCAGGGACCTGGAGAAACTGGAAAACTTACTTTAAATTTACTGGAAATTCTAGCCCTAAAGTCTCAGAGGAATTATGCCGGGAGACTAGGAGTCCAAGAGGATCCTCTCCGTGTAGCTCTACTGAAAGGATAGCAGGTGAAGTGACATAAGGAAATTGAAATACAGAGTAACTCCTCTTTTGAATTGCAGCAAATTATACAAGAGTCATATCTTCATAGGTACTGAGAATTTGTTGATACCTACGATTTAAGTCAACCTGAAAAGAATTAAGAGATGACCCAATAAGTCCATGGATATTTCAGATCTGGCAAAATAACTGCAAGCATGAAAAGAGGAAAACCAACCCTAAAGTAAAGAGAAAATGAGACCACAGAATAACTAAAGAAATCCACCTATAGTCAGACAGCAAGAAGGAATTTTTTCCAAGCATTTGCAAGGGCACTAAAACCCAAAAGAAACTTTACCTTCAAGAGCAAGGATTCAATGTGAGGGTTGTAAAACAAAAAGCTCTGTGTATCTAGAAGACAAAGCAAGGACACCACAGTGCAAGGAAAAAACCCTAAGAAAGCATACGCAGAAACCCTGGTGACCACAATTAGCTCTATACTTCTCCTATGCAAATAACCAAAATGGAGAGAAGACACACAATCTTCACCATGAACCAAAAAAAAAACGAAAAAAAATCAAAAACCAAAACAAACTCTCACAACAAAATGGACATCAAACTGATGACAAGAGCAGAGAAGAGAGTATATACCGGGGCAGTAGAGAACTTCCAGAGGCTGAAGCTTCACTGCCATTCCTACAACTCCCTCGTTCCCCGCTTATCAGCAGCTGTGATAGCAACCGCCAAGAATCGAAAGATGACGCAACTGGGGAGGGGAATTCAATCACAAAATTCTCCCAAACTTGGATTGAATGTAACGACAGCGAGCAAACGAGAGAAGCTCTCTTTCTTCTTCTTCTCTTGGCATGGAAACGAAACCCTAATCGACGAGATGAAACCCTAACCACGTTGTGGTTACAATATAACCCTGGTTAAGGTCCCTTGTCCAGTCGACACAGTTAACCCCCTAACCACGATGAGAAGAGAGCAGGTCCCCAACAAAAACCCTAACCGTGTTGTGGTTAGGATATAACCCTGGTTAATGGTTGTGAAGGCATCCAGTAGGTAGTCACATTTAACCACCTTCAAAAAGTGGTTTTACCATTTTGAAATAGTTCAAGCGAATTTTTATTTTTTTTTATTTTTTTTTCATTTTGACTCTCTAATCACAATTTATTTTTTTTAATTCAGATGTAATTTAAAAATAATTAATTAATAATTCATCATATTATTGCAAATAGGTATCTATGTAGGTAGGTTGGCGGTAATAAGTAGATAATTTAAATGTTGTTAAATTAATGAGTTAGTCAATTGTGACAATTTATTATAATAATTTTAAACATGTATTGGTTTCGAGTAAATACTTGTTATTGGAATTAGAATCAAAAGGTGCTCGTGTACAAATGAACACATAAGCCATAAATTTTGAAATTTTGAAATTAACTTTTTTCAAACTTTTGACAAGGCAACTTGCAAAGTTTTTGAAATTTCAAATTTTATTATTATTATTTTAATTATGGCCAAAATGATAAAAGTACTACGGTATTCAACTTTAACTAACCCAATTTTCCAAGGTTTTAAATAATTTCAACTTTAGTAATCCAATTTTTTGATTGATGGAAATTCATTCTTTAACTCCCTTGGGTTGTTACAATACATTTAAAATATAGGGTAAACTTTGTAATGTTATAGGTAGGTAGTTGAATTTTGAAATTTTGAAATATTCAAATTGGGCAATTGGACCCACATTTCCGAAATAATTATATATATTTTGGCAAAATCTACCAATTATTAGTGGTAGATATGATCTACTTAAATTGCCAGAAAAAACATTTTTTCATTCACAACTAAATTCCAATGATGATGGTACATCATAAATCATGTAAGGGATTGACCATGAATTCCATTAGAGCTCTCCTCATTTAGGAAGACAATTTCTAAATTGGAATCAAACTATTCACCTCATGCTTGTTTGTGTTTAAGGACGTTGTTTGAGTTGTGAGGGGGAAGGTTTTGTTACATTTTTCATCCCATTTTGTTTTTTTGCTTTGTTTGCTCATCAAAATAATTAACATGAAGTTGGATGATGACATTGTTTCATTCTTCATCAAAACAAGTCATGTGCATGAGCACTTGATTCACCTTCATAGAAATGAAGTCATCATTGTTTGAAGGAAGATTAGTATTCATAATTTCAATTGTAGATTGTGAAAAATAATGTTTCATGTTATTGTATTTGCTCCCAAGTTGGTATTTACTTGCTAAAGATGTTGTGTTCACTTAATATTGGACAATGTTTCACTGAAAGGAAATCAAGGATTAAAAACTAGTTTTTGCACCTAGTTTTTGTTGGAGGCAACATTTGTGGCTAAATTTTTTATAATAATAAATGACAAACCACAATCAATAATATATAAGCAATAAAAAGATAGGTAATTTGTTGGCATGTTATGACTTACCTACTTAGACTAGTCGGTTATCCTATTTACCTAAACAAGTTTAGTTAGTTCACCTACTTAGTTTATGTGATGCAACAATGTGCATTATATTACATTATAATGTACATTGTACTATATTATAATGTTTATTTTATCTTACATTATAAATCTACATGTCATCTTATTATTAAGAGGTAGATTATTGATGACATTTGCAACTAATGGGACATTTGAAAATGTACATGGACAAGAAAAACCTCATAGTTCATCCTTTTGATAATGTCCTCTGAAGATTAGTCAAAATGTAGTTTAATGTTAAAATGTACTTGCAAATTTTGAAAGTTTGAAAGAAGGTCAAAAAACCTAAGAGAACAAAAATGTAATTTTTTTATATATAGATTATGAAGAACTTTTATATGTCTTTCCCTTTAAGGAGAATGGTGTGACAAACAAATCTAAGTTTAAATGTCATAGCCCTACTAGTAAACCAATGGATAACTACATACAATTTTAATCTCTTTATTGTATGGCAACCTCATAGCTTGACACACACCCCCCCCCTTAACTAAACATCATTGTTAATATGTTGTAGTTACATATCTATCAAGATTGATTTCATTAACTTAAACTTTCTCCCTTCAATTGAGATTGATGGTATGAAGCCCATGGCAAAAATATTCGAGGAAGAGGCAATGTGAAGATGTCCAATTTCATTCATTCAATCAAAGTATAAACCAATCTCAACTCTATGAAGTTCATTTTTTTATATAGATAATGATACCGAATGGCAATATGTTTCAATCTATTGTGAAACTTGGGATCTTTAAATAATAAAATTGAAGATTGATTGTCACAAAAAATAATGATAAGAGAAGGTTGGTGGCAACTTAAATTCACAAGGAGCTGACATAACCAAATACATTCCTTAACAACTAAAGTGGCAAAATTGTATTTAGCTTTAGTTGAAAAGATAGTGAAAGTTTTTTGTTTTCAAGATTGAAAGGAAATAACAACACTTCCAAAAATAAAAACATAGTAATTGATGGTAGATCAATGAATTTGGACATCACCGCCTCAATCAACATCTCCCCAACAATTTATTTGAGTGGAAACATTAACGCCACCATATAATAAACCAAAGGTAAATGTGCCTTGAAGGTAACAAAAAATGCGTTCAATAACAAACCAATGAGTAGATCCTAAGGTGGCCATAAATTATGTTCTATAGTTCATAGCAAATGCAATATCAAATATAGTTGATGTGGTTGCATGAATGAGGATCCCCATAGCGTAACTAGCATAGGGACTATGGACATGGCATCAATTTCTTTCATAGTTAGGGGCACATGGCTTGGGTTAATTTTGTGCCAAAAGTCATAAGGTTAGATATGGGTTTACAATGAGCCATCCCATATTGGGCAAGTTTTTTTAACACATTTATTTTGATTAATGTGTATCAAATGTTTATTGTGGTCATGAAGGACTTTTATGTCAAATAGTAGTGTAATTCACCATTGTTGATCATTTTTAAAGTTTTTGAAATTTGAAATTTAATTTTTTGAAAAACTCAAGATTATTAAGTATTAAAATAAAGTCATCCACATAGAGCGCAAGGGTGTGGGTACACACATAGGAGCCAAAAACCATGTTGGATAGTGGTGAGAACTATGAACCTTTTTACATGTGTTTTTTTTTTTGACATTTTAAAGTTATGTTAATCATTCCAAGTTGTGTTAAATGACTAATATGAATGTTAAGGAATTCAAATAACATTTAATAACACATTGAA
>Ga0209208_10005553_pt1 | contig 17561 bp, 11 predicted proteins | sample S1TSphfallax_3_FD_187694 | JGI IMG/M metagenome (GOLD analysis project Ga0209208, IMG submission 187694) | Host-associated microbial communities from peat moss isolated from Minnesota, USA - S1T2_Fd - Sphagnum fallax MG (SPAdes) (version 2) | ecosystem: Host-associated > Plants > Peat moss >... | reverse complement strand
GGGGTGGGGCAGACACACTCAAATTTAATCTGCATATAGTCGAACGCATGAAGAAAGGGTGTGAATTTAACCAAAAAAGGTGTGAATTTAAAATTTTCCTATTATTATTATTATTATTATTACCTAGGGATCAAAAAATCCCTTAGGCTACCACGTACACTCTATAATGAATCTAAAATACACTATCCTTTGCCTTGGTAGGCAAGGCAAATAAACTAGTATCAAATTTGTGTCAATAAAAAAACAATTTGTTCAAAAGTTTGTGCACACACAAAGGGAAACAAATGGGCAAATTACAAGCCGCAAAAACTGAAAATTTTCAACCTTTTGTGTAAGTAGTTTATAACAATGGTTGTCAGATTAGTTTGTCGGAGGATCAATTGGAGCAAACCGCATTCTCTCATTGGCCCAAATGTACAAAAACCAGGTCCAACTTAACATAAGGCAAAAAGTTCCAGAAAGAAAGGCATGCAAGTACACAAAAGAGCACCTCCCAAATATCTCACAAATGCTAAAGAGGGGACTATTGTTAGTAATTACCTTGGCAGCTTCTACACTAAATTATATTATTTTATAGAAATGAAGCAATTTTCAAAATATCATTTTTCTAAAGAACAATTTTCCTTTTTAAAAAAAAGCAAACTAATCTACTTGAATATATATGTATATTTTAATTTTAATTTTTAAAAAAAAAAATTGGACTTGGAATCTTCAAATTTAATTAATTTTTCTTTTATAGACATGTGTTGAAGCTGCCCATGTGCTACAACCTTATTCTATTGATCGGTTTAGGGACAGGAATACCATTTTCCACTCGGTTTTGGTCCCTAGGCAATCACAAATGGTTAGCTTGGTCCCGTTTTTTTTAAATTTTTACTACCTACTTACTAACAACTTTGTTGACCTTTACAATTCAAGTTGCTACTTTAAATGTTCAACATGCTAACTAACTTTTAAAAGCATTTCAATGTGCTTACCTTAATGATCTAAACATGTTTTCTTTGAGAATTGATTTTCAAAGTTCTAATTCTAACAAAAGGCTAGTTTTATAATCCAATCCTTGTGAAGATTTCAACCCCCGCCCCCCAAAAAAAAGAAAAAAAAAAGTGTTAAGTTGGCTTTGGGTCACAAGAACTTGAACATTTTGGGTTTAACATTGCAAATTGAAAAACTCACCAGCATTGACAATTACCTCCTTACTAACATTATAGCAAAAGTTATGAAGATTGAACTCATCACGTCTTTTTGGGTTTGTCCACAAGTGACTCATGACGCGCTTTCAATGGATGGTGTACGGGGTGGCTGTTGGTTCACTATATCCAAATTTCAGAAATTTTCAGTTAAGCAATTCCAACATGGGAATTTCTCAAGAAACATACTTTATGATCATTCCATAAGTGTAGGGACAAGTTTGAAAACCCTAACACTTACTTGTCCTTACAAAAAACATAAGGAAAGCTCAAAGACAACACAGACTAATATTTCAATGCTTTTTCTCTGATTCTTATAAATTTCACCCACAAATTGTCAAACATATGAGCTCATGTTTGCACCTTTTCAGAGGGGGGGGGGGAAGAAGAACTTCAAGCTTGTCGTCTGAGTTGGGTGTCCCAGAAAATCAGGAAAAAAAGAGAAAGAGATTAACTTCATTTTTTCCCATCACATTTGCAAAGTTAAGTGATAGGTAAGGCCCTAGGGAAGGGCATTACCAGAATAATAAGGGACCCCACATGAAGCAAGGTCAAGCATAAAATGACTCCTCAAGGGCATTACCTTGTGTAATAATGCGTAAATAAGTTTGTTGCTTCCCCATGACACTCACTCCCAAGTATCAGAGGAAAATGAAAGATAATAAAGAGATAAAGACATTACTTTTGTTATTGTTCTCTTCCATGATTTGCAAGGAGCTTAGGTTGGGAGCACAATCAATAGCATTGTGCACAATGACCTTGGAAGTGGCATTTCAAGGAGTGTTCTAAATAGTGATGTATATAGGCAGTAAGAAATGTGCACAAAAGGAGAGTGCTAGAGGTAAAAGAGATGAAGAACATTGAGAATGGATGATCCTTAGGGACTCTAGTTTTGAAAAAGAGAGGAAAGATGCAATGTAGTGCATGTATAATGTAAAAGAAGTTGAATAGTGTTGATAGAGTAGGAGCTTTTGACGTTAGTGGTTGGGTAGTGAATTTATGCACTTTCACATTATGTATAAATTCAAGAGATTTAGGTTGTAAGTGACATTTGATTTGAAGCTTTGGGTATGGTTGGTTGTGTGGCTTGGGTTATGGCAATTTTGCTCAATTGTTTTGAAATTATTGTGAAGGAAGTGTGTGAATTGTCAAAAGCAATGATTAAACACCAAAAGGAAAGGAAAACATCAGGTTTATTGTAAAGGAGATTAAGGAAACAATGAATTCCAAACCTTTTAGATTTGTAGTACTTTGTAAAGAGGGGTGGTTACCAAGCCGTTAAAGTGGTTTTAAGAATAACAACCCACCTAGTAATAAATGGCCCCAAAAGTGGCATGCAACCACCTTTTGAAAGTAACTTTCCAAATAGTTGTTTAACCCAACAAGTAGGGATTGTACTTAGTTTTATTTTATTATTATTTTTGTCATCTACCTAGAGACTGGGTCCCAAGCGATAGAAGAGTGTTATAGTTAATATCAAAGTGGTTCCGAATGAAAGGTCGAGTTGGGTATGAGTTTTGCAAATGAAACATCAACACATTGGTGGTATGATTTGGTGTTTTAAGACCATGGATGGGTCTACCAACTAGCAAGTAGGTTGCCCAATTAATCACCATGCTTTTGGTATAGCACCAATGGGCCTTGGTACAATATTAATGGACCCAAGTGATATCATAACCTTGAGAGTTAAAGATTTGGTGATGGTGATCCAAGGTGTTATAGAGGGTGACAAAAGACACCTAAATTAAGGGTGTAGTCATCGCAAGATTCATTGTTTGATAGATTTATGTTTTCGCATGGAATTATACTAACTTGAAGGGAATTCCACCACTAATTATTTAACATTGCATTGAACTAGACACCACTATTCCACCTATTCATCAAACCAAGTATAGATTGAATGAACCCAAATTATGCTGCAATAATCAAGCAAGATTTGGACAAGCTTTTAAATGTAAGTTTCATTTTTGGGTGAAAACACACTAAGGTGTTACACTTTAGATGTCAAGGAATCCATTTTTCATAGTTTTAAAATAAATTCAATAGTAGTTTATTCTAATTGATATGTGCCAATGGTGAAACGAGATTCATGTCATAAATGAATTCATACATCAAAACACTATGTTAAAATTTCATGGTCAAATTTTTGGTATTCAATTTGTTAAAAAGTTATACAAAAACACTTGTCCGATCAAGGATAAACTAAATGGACTTAATACACCTTGATATAATGTCCTTTATGAATTATTGATTCAATGGTAATATACTATTGTCGCAAATTGATATTAAATAAGACAATTTGAAAAGATTTGATGATTAAATTTTGAGATGTATATCAAGTATGAAGCTTCTGAAGGAAGTCTTTCATTTGTTGAAAATAATGATTTAAATGCTCATATTTCAAGTATAAGATTATCATTAAATAATTTAAAATGTTTAAATTCTTATGGAAAAATATGTTATAACACCTTTGCCACATGGCCCATTTGATTCAAAATATCTTGTTTTCACCTAGTTTTGCCTACTTTGTTATTGTATTTTATTTCATAATGGACTAAGAATGAATTGTCTGGATGCGCCATTTTTTTCCACCTTAATGTGTTTTCACCCTACCCCAGTGGAGGAAGCTAGTTGGTGATAGCCAACTATAGTTGTACCAAAAAAAAATTGCATGTTTAAAATTTGCATGGATTTTCAAAAGCTCAATGTTGCCACCAAGGAGGATCCATATCCTTTACCCTTTACTGAAGAGGGTGTTAGACGAAGTGGAAGGGCATGTGATTTATTTGTTTTTGGATGAATTTTTCGATTATCACCAAATCATGGTCACTTTTGAAAATAGGTACAAGATTACATTCATCACCGATTGGGGAGCTTTCGTTTGGGTGGTCATGCCATTTGGGTTCAAAAATGCTCCACCAACTTAGCAACTAGTGGTGATAGGAATATCTTGGAATGTTCATGAATTTTTTTTTGGATGATTTCAATGTGTTTAGCGATATGGACACCCATTTTCCAAAGCTATGACTATGTATTGATAAATGCAAAGAATTTGATATAAGCTTGAACCTTAATAAATGCATGTTCCTCGTGCATTCAAGCGTTATATTGGGATATGTGGTATTTAAGGAATGCAAGCTATTAGATTTGTAGAAAATTTCGACTATTATTCACATGTTTACATTGAAAACACGTAAAGACATCTAGGTTTTCAATGGCATGGCACAATAATACAAGTGTTTCATCAAGGATTTTGATTTGATTATGGCTCCCATTACCAAGTTATTGTGAAAGATAGAAGCTTTTGAATAGACGGCAAAATGCCAACAAGCTTGGGAAGAAATCAAGTAATGCTACATGGATGCACCAATTTTGATTTCACCTTGTTGGGACATCAAGTTTCATGTTCACATAAATCTTTCTAATTTGGCAGTCAAGGTTATGGTGACATAAAACCTTACCGGAAAATGTGATCAATTGATTGCCTATGCATTGTGATTGATCAACAACACTAAACAAAATTATATGACAACTAAAAGGGAGGCACTTGCAATGGTGTATGCTCTCCATAAATTTCATCACTACTTGTTGGGTAACAAACTCATCTTTTATGTGGACCATATGGCATTGTTATACTTAGTCCAAAAACCCCAAGTTTCAAGGAGAATAGCAAGGTGGCTACTTCTATTCTTGGAATATGACTTTTCGGTAATATGTAAACCAAGGAAATTTCACTTTGTGGTGGATGCCTTATTCCAAATGCCCGATCTCATAGAAGAAAGTGGAGTATTAGACTAAACAATGGACGATACGTTTTTTTTCTCACAATCAGCGTGGTTATAGGAAATTTTCAAATACCTCACTATTGAAAAATTTCTAATTCATTATAGTTAGGAATAACAGAAAAAGCTAGCCTGAAAAGCTTTATGTTTTTCTTTGGTATAGGGCAAATCATGCCATCAAAATCAATGCCAAGTTTTGAGGTCTTGCCTTGAAAACTCGAAAATCCCCACAATGCTACAATAAATGCATTGTTGGTGGTGGTCATTTCTCATTTAAAATCACAGTTTGCAAGATCTTGGATGCAAATTATTAATGGCCAACAATGCACAAGGATGTTTTCCAATATTGTTAAGCTTGTGACAATTGTCAATGAAGGAGGAATCTAATGTAGAACAACATAGGGAAATTAGTAACTTCATTATCAACAAAACCCTTCATGAAGTGGGGATTGGATTTTGTTGGCCCAATCAAACCTATAAGCAAGTATATCAAAAACAAATACATTTTGGTAATAACTGACTATGCAACCAAGTGGGTGGAAGCACAACATTGTGCACCAATACAACAACTATGATAGTTAAATTCATCTATGAATTCATTTTCACATGATTTGGCTATCTGCTTACTTTGGTAAATGATCAGGGCATTCACTTTATCAATGATGCCATTGAAATTCTTATAAACCATTTTTTGTTACAACATATGACCTCAACCACTTATTATCTCCAAGGTAATGGATAGGTGGAATTCACCAACAAAGTCATTGGTTCATTGCTTACTAAGTTGGTGAATGAAAACTGCATTGATTGGGATGAACATGTACACATGGTTCTATATGCTTACCACATACTACTCAAGGTAACCATCGGACACACATCGTTTCAATTGGTTTATGGACTTTACCTTTTAATGCCAAAAAATACACATTGCCCACGAACAATTCACGTCCTAACCGAGACTTCTTTCCTACCCATATTTTGATCAGTCACATGGTAGAATTGGAGCACATGGATGAAACTCGCCATGAGGTAGCAGATCGGACAAATATAAGGCAATGGAACACAATGTTTTGGGCTCAACAAAACCACAAAATTAGGATTTTCTCTATGGGGGACATAGCTCTTTGGTTTCCAAAGGAAAAAAAAAAAATAGATTGAAAAGTTCAAGAAATAGTGGTTTGATCCATATAAAATATAGTATTATCTTCCCAATAATATTCTACTACTCATCAACATTAACAAATTTGAACCAAATCTTATTTTGGGGAACATCGACAAGCTCAAACCCTATAGATATTTGGGAAAAGCTCCCAGAGGATTGGAAGCTACCATTGAAGGGGGGAGGAGAGCACAATGAGGACTTAGAGAACAAAGAAGATTCTCAAAAAGATTTTTAGTATGATTTTATTGAAAATTAGACTACATAAAAAACTAGACCCAATTGAAAAAAATTGGTTATTAACAACATAAAATTGATATTATAGAATTGGAATTTTTTTTCAGTTCATAGGATTTTGGTAGCGATAGACCGAAAAGTTAGAATTCCATTGAATGACACCTTTCTGATGAAGTGATTGGAAATTTTGATTTAATAATAAATTCCAACCTAGAATTAGCTAAAAATATTTTTGGTTTGAAATATCCAACTGAAGATTCCACCCCATAATGAGTTGAGGGAGATTTTGCATTTTTTGGTTTACAATCAACACAGAGTATTTTGGTATGGAATCCTCAAAAGAAGATTCCATCCAAAATCGATATTGGTAGATTTTATAACTGGGGTAATCATGATCAATTGTGTTTTCATGGACAAACCAACAAAATGAAGTCGGAAGGATAAAAGTTCATCTATACTTCCAAAATGATTTTAATTAACACCAAGTTGAATTTGATCTGGCCATTAATGAAAAAGTTTTTATAGGCCATCACACGTTTCAATCCAAAAATCATAGAATTGGTTATAAAGGGAATTCCAATTTTCATAACTGAAAAAATGATGGCCAAGATGTTCAACTTATTGGAAATAGGCTTGTCACCAAATTATTGGCCAAATTGACCAAGGACATGGAAAAGAAAAGGAGGTGGGCATTTAACAAAAAATCATTCCACTAAAAGCACTTGTTGATTGAGAAGGATGGAAGGTTTCCCTTCTCAATGGAATGTATGTAGCCAATCATTAATCAGGTAATCTGGTTGAGGGTAGCTAACTCACCTATCAACGAAAAAATTGATGAACTTTGTAATGTTGGCCAAACATGAGGTGAAGATGAACTAGTTTGTTATAATCTTAAAAAACCTCTACAATAGATTGGAAGATTTGTTTGCATCGACAAAATTTGGTGCAAGTAGGGACAACATTAAATTTAGAGCTCCCCAAGCTACGGACATCCTACTCCAAAATTGCTTTCTAGTAGACCTGACATTATCCTATCGGAATTAGACAAGGAGGATGAAGGTGTTATTAGACCAACATCGGAAGCTCAGGCTAAAGGCAGTAGCAAAGTTTTGAGAGTGCATTTTTGGCACACACCCATTAATCTCGATGAGGACATGGAAGATGTCAAGGAAATCGATGAGACAAATACACAATTAAAAACTTGAAGGCAATTGGAAATCTTACCCACACTTTTACCGACATTGAGATCTTGGAACTTGGGCCAACTTTGTCCTTGGAATCCCATATTGTCACTAGGGAAACACATTTCAGTAGACAGATCACTAAAAGTGCCAAGTTCACGCAAGGGCAAAAGGTGAAGTTTAAGTTTGGTTTGGATTGAACAATTTTTTAGTGCAAGGTTTCAACTCAAACTACATCTGATGCTTACAAGTATTAAAATTCTTGCAAATGTTTCTAGCTAGTTGCATCGACATTAAGAGGGAAAGCAATTCTAGTAGGAGATATAATATAATTAAATATTCCACCGGAATACTTTTTTGGTGGAACCATTACATAGAGCTGATGAGCAATAGCCAAAGATTATCGCCCCCTAATACATCATTTTTGGTATAGGGTGGATTCTTCCCTCCCCCTACCGAAATAGAAAATGTTATCACTCCTTCGATTACATCTACACTTAAGAGGCTAGAGGACCACCTTCTTCATTTGAAGGATTTTGCTCAAAACGGTGGGTAACATCTATAATGTTTTTCAATTGGCCATAACTAAAAAGGCTTTTGTAGAGGAGATGATGCAAAAAAATTTGCAGAAGGTAGCCGAATTGAAAGCTAACTCCAATGTTTATAAGTTGCCAACTAATAAGACTCTTTTACCATCTAACATTTGTAAATTGAGCTGCAAGATTTGGAAGGCATGGAAAAGAAGGTTCAAGAGTTGGAAACTAAAAATTCCAACTACTAGAATGAACTACGAGATCTCCACAAACAAGTTACCAAAATCAGTAAGACATTGGGTTCCATCGATTTGGAATGGGCTAAACTCAAATAGGTTCTAGAATAGGAGTAGGCCAATTGGAAGGTGGTGGAATAGTTGTTGACCATACCAAAAAATTACTCATTTTGGCAAAAGGGAAGGTAAAGCAATAAGAGGGCCAAAACGATTCGTTTACCAAAATGTCACAAAAGTAACAACTAAAATCACAACATTCCACTAAAAAAATCCAATTACTATAGTAAAATTTAGAAGTCTGACATTATTTAGGAGGAGTTGGATTCCTTAGAGAAGGAAATGAGGGCATTGAAATAAAGGGTAGAACTTGCAAACCTCTACCACCACCGAATGGAAGAATTCAACAACCTAAAAATGGAGTATGCCTTTGTGAAGGCGGACCTTTTGATTTATCAAAAGAAAAGTAAGAGAAGTCAAGCCAAGCAATGGGAGTTTTACAAGGAACAAGTCGGTGAAATTTTTGGGAGGCGTTTGAATCTTACCGAAAAGACAAGGAAGTGTATTAGCTCTGCTTGGAGACCTATCAACAAGTGATGCCACATCTGGTGATTTCGCTTTATTATTTTAGCATAATGCAAATCCACTCTAGATCTACATCCAAATTTGATATGTATAAAAATTCCAGTGGCACAGCTAATCCAACGTTTTTGGGCATGACCATCAACGATGAATGTGCAAATTAGGTGGTTGAAACCGATATGGAGGGTTCGACTTTGATTTCAATACAACCGGAAACAACTACCATCCTTAGTACCATTGCACCAAATCTTGTTACTATAATAGAAGATTTAAGGGTAGATGTTAGGATAGAGGAAATAGAGGCTCTAGTTATGGAAGAATAAGGTAGATAATGTAATTACAAAGACATAATCCCAATTAGAAAGGCAGATGATGTTGAAGGTAGATTTTACCAAAATCATTCTTTTATCAAAACCTTATTGAACCCTGAATTTTTCCCTATCAAATTTCCTCTATTGAAACCAAATTTTACTACTGATTTACAATTGTGTATAATTAGGACTAATTTTTTGGGGATTAAGGTAATTGCACATTCCACCATTTCTAACTTATTTCCTGGAGGTATTTAAGGTTTTATCCTTTTAAGGCCTATATAAGAAAATATTTTCTAGAATAAAATTATATTTTCCCATTCCCTGGCATATGTTTGTCATAAATTTCTATGTATAGTGTTTTCCTTGGTATGTTTGTAGTATTATGGTTTTTTATATGCAAGTATTTTTTCTTGCATGTTTGCTTCATGTTTATTTCTATAAAAAGTCTATGAGGTTGCCTTACTGAAATTGGTCAATCCCTTTTGTGTTGAAGCTTTTTGCTTTCTAGGAAAAGAATAAGATTTTATATTTTGCTTCATTATTTTATTTCTTTCAGATTCCAGTAGTTCACCAAGTGACCATAACAAAAGCACAATACCCATGGGGGGGTGGGGGGGAGGGGGTGCTTTGTGTAAGAAAATGATTTTTTTGGTTCCATTTTGTATTATTTTAGGGGCAATTTTTCTTTGATTAGCATATTGATAAACATTTAAAATGAATTTTGATACAAAAGCCTTCAACATAATTCTTATTATTTTCAAATGAAAATATTTTTTCAACAAAATGTTTTTTTTCAACACACTTATGGAACTTATTTGAATGAAAAACTTGTCCAGATGTGTTTTAGGAAATGACATGAGTTAAACTTTTCAATTGTGGTTGAAATGGTACAATCAAATCATATTGAACATATAACTAAGTATTTCATCAAGTTTTGCAATTATTTAAATCATTTAATTTTAAAATATAAATTTTCATTTTGCAATATATCGTTATAGTATTTATTTTCTCACAAATATGCAATTTAATCATTATATATTTTTCAAAAATGTTTTTTTTTAACAATTGCATTATTTGGCAATTGAACTATTTTATTTTGAGTGAAATTTATGAAAGCCTCTTTTAATATCGGTTTGGTGGAAGGTGAAAATTGCACAGTTTTGAAAAACAATATTTGTGACAACATTATTTTATTAGTCATCATTCGACCGCAACCAAGAGCACCATGTGCAATGAACTTGGAGGTGACATTTTCAAAAATGTTGTAAATAGGAATATATACATATTTATATATAGTAAGAAATGTGCATGGGAAAGGAGGTAGAAGAGAAAAGAAACTCTAGAAATAGATGATCTTTAGAAATTTTAACTTCAAGGAAGAATGCATGTATAGTGTAGAAGAAGAATAATGTTATGGATTAAGAGCGGTGCTCATGATTGGGTAGTGAATTTGTGTGCTTGCACATGATGGACAAATGCAAGAGATATAGGTTGTACAAACTTGTGACATCTGCTTTGAAATTTTTGGTATGGCTGGTTGTGTGACTGGTGGGTTATGACAATTTTGCTCAATTGTTTTGAAGGTATTGTTGAGGAAGTGTGTGAATTGTCAAAAACAATGACAAGAGATCAAAAGAAGGGTAAATTCTAGGATATATTGTAAAGAAGGTCAAGGAAACACTGAATTTCAAGCTTTCTAGAATTAGAGTACTATGTAGGGAGGAGGGCTTATAGGCCATTACAGTGGCCTTTAAGAATAACATGCGGCCTAGTAATAAGAGGTCCCAAAAAAATAGTGTGTAGACACCTTTTTGAGAATAGCTTTTGAGAGAGCTGTTGAACCCAGCAGATGGGGGTTGTACTTGGTTTGTTTTATTATTTAATAAAAACAAACCAAGTGGGGGTTTTCTTTAATCATGTACCTCGAGAACAGGTACTAACTGAAATAGGAGTATAATACTTTTCAAGACAACTTTTAGTTTTGGAGGAGATAATTCACAAGTATTCTTTCAATATAGTTTGCACAATTTTCAAAAAGTACGTTACAAATAAGTGCTAAACCATCTTGGGCATTTCAATGCATTGATGTTACTTAGAAAAGTGGAGAAAGAAAAAAAAAGCCCTTATCAAAATGTGGCAATTTTTTTCCCCAATAAATTTCTTCTTTTCCCAAAAAGTTTACATACTTTTTCTGAAAGAGTCAAGCTAGAAGTTGTGACAAATTACTCGCCCATTTTTCTTTATTGAGGTCATAATTTGGATGTGAAAAAAACTATAAAGAAGGAGGTGAGAGACTCAGATCAGCCAGTCATTCATTCATTCATTCAGTTTCTACTACTACTGCAACAGCAGCAGCTTCAATCTCGCGCCCTCCGAGACTCCCATGTGATTCTTGTGTATTGCACCCGTTGTTGTTTGCTTGTGCTTTCTTCCCCAAGGTTCTTCTGCTGGAATTCGACTAGTCCATCTGCAGCGCAGCTTTGAAACTGGTACCCATTTTAATGATGCTTCAATCCTTGGCAGGTCATAGAAAAAAATCACTAGCTACAGCGCCTAGTACTAGTCACGCTAGTCTGAACTTGAGCCAGGAGCTCCTGCCGGTTGGCTAGTTTGTAATAATAATTTAGACTAGTCCAAGTTGCAAATCTTTCTTTAGAGATCATATCATATTGTCATGCTACAATGGAATTGCTTAATGCAATTCATGTAAGTGTAGTATCTATATTATAACTGACATCACTAGATTAATTTCAGTACTAGATTATAATTGCTTATAAGAGATCAGAGTTCAGGAATATGCATGCATGATGATGATGATCAGTACTACCCCAAGTTGATCAGGAAATTTTAGTAGTCCAATTGATGCAGATGATGATGAGCTGTTGTAACTAGCGTGTGATCTTCGTGGTTTTGATCCATGGGCTAGTATGTCTAATTCATACAGTAGTGCTGCTTGCTGAATTGATATATTGTCTGCAATTCTAGGAATTGAATTTTATTGATGGTGATGAACTGTTGTAACTAGCTAGTGTTACAAGTGATCTTTATGGTTTTGATCCATTGGCTAGTACTGTCTAATTCATACAGTAGTGCTGCTTGCTGAATTGATATATTTAACCTACAATTCTAGGAATTTGCATTAATATTCTGAAGGAGCAGCTAGCTACTAGCTAGAGCCGGCCTGAAGAAAATCCTCTTACGAGCTTAATGGTGCTAGCTAGCTAGCTAGCTGCTGCAAGATTAGACTTGTACTAGTTAGCTCATTAATGTAGTGTAGTGAATGTTTTTGAACTTGTACATGTGATGAACACTGAATATTGTTGTTGTCTCCTGCTAGCTCCTGCAGCTCGAGCTGATCGAGGGACTGACACGAGTGTACTTGATGTTTGACTCTTGATCAGCTGCAGCAGGTGATCATATAGTACTCACCAAGGAAAACCAGAAAATTCTACTTTCAAGTGATCACGAGTTTATTATACTTGGGTCGAGAAATACTCTGCAGAACATGGAGTACCTGCTGCAGCTGCTGCTCCTGCAACTAGTCAGCCCTTATAAATCTTCTAGGAGACTTTCTGCAATTCTAGCTGTGATTTGGACGATCATGTCGATCATTGGCTTCGACGGGGCGTATAACTTCTCGGCCCCTGCCGCTGCTGCTGCATCTAGTACTGCAACCGGTCCAGGCCGGATCTCGAGGAGTATTCAACGTCGTCTAGTTAACGAAGATTTATCTGTCTGCCAAAATTTGGTGCCATCGCCCATTCTAGAGAAATTCGTGGACGAATTGCCAATACCCAAAAGCATTCATATCGACAACGGCACTCAACTCACACTCGGCGCCTACAAGATCACCCAGGTACCGACTTTATGTCCAAAGAAATTACTAAAAGAATATTGCTGTCAAATAGCAAAAGCTGTTCTTGAGCTTTGAATTTTCATTGATGCGCAGTGTGGACACAGTGGTGCTAAGATCACTGATATTGTCATGATGTACTTGTTGTGTTTGGTCGCAGAAGCTGCACAGGGATCTACCGCCGACGACTTTGTACGCATACGGCACAAGTAGTCGAACCGCAACGTATCCAGGGCCAACGCTGCTGGCACAACAAGGGGTGGAGTCGTACGTTCGGTTTGAGAACCACGTCGACGACGAGGAGCCTCTGTTCACGGTGGACAGAAGCATTCTGTGGGCTAATCCAAAGAATGGAGGAGTGCCATTAGTGGCACATCTCCATGGATCCGAGACAGAAAGCGCTTCTGACGGTCACCCAGATTCGTGGAGCACAGCCAAAGGCGAGCACGGAAGAACTTATGTCACACAAAACCACACTTATGCGAACTCTCAAAGACCCACGCTGTTGTGGTATCACGATCACGCTTTCGGCATCACGAGACTGAACATCTTAGCCGGCTTGGTTGGATTTTACGTCATAATGCCGCCACGACGTGATGACCCTCGCAGCACAGCGACGGTACTCGATGATCAGCGGGAGAAAAGTCCGCCCGCTGCATGGCTTCCCAAGGAACAGTTCGACGTTCTTCTCCTCATCGGAGACAAACAGTTCTTCCCCAACGGTTCTATAAACTTTCCCAACGTCGGAGATTCTCCCAAGACGCACCCTAACTGGTGCTCAGAGTATTACGGAGACACGATTCTCGTGAATGGCAAAGTTTGGCCTTACCTCAAAGTCCAACCAAGGAAATACCGCTTTCGGTTACTGAATGGTGCAAACGCTCGTTTCTTTGAGCTCACGCTGAGTGATCCGAGAATATTACCCCTTACACAGATCGGAACAGATGGCGGTCTCCTGGAAAAGCCTCAACTCGTGTCCACCATCCTGATCAGTCCTGCGGAACGAGTAGATTTGGTGATTGATTTCTCTCTAGTTCCTGTTGGTACTGAGATCTTCATGAACAACTCTGGAGCCGCACCCTATCCTAGTGGAATGCCTTCCTTGAGTCCTTTGGGTACCAAATTAGTCATGAAATTCATAGTAGTACTAGAGCAGCAGCGTGAAGTCGACTCTGCAACAACAGCAGGCCATGACAATAGTACAACAGCTTTACCTGCAATCCCGTCCGTCCTTAGAAAGGCTGATCCTCTCGTTAGCACAAAAGACGCATACTGGCGGAAGGCAAACATGACAGAGACTGACGACGATCTAGGATATCCGGTACACGATCTCCTGGAGAACAGCACATGGACAGATCCCGTGACAGTGAAACCAGTGTTGGGATCCACAGAAGTGTGGGAGTTTATCAACCTCACACCAGATGCACATCCCATGCATGTCCATCTCATCCAGTTCCGTTTCTGGAACCAACAAGCCTTCAACTTGTCACTGTATCTCCAAGGCACCTGCTCATTTCAAAGGCCGTTTCCAGATCCCAGCAGCTGCTTTACCGAGGAACCCCAAGGACCGTTACCAAACCAGATCGGATGGAAAGACACCATGCTAGCTTGGCCCGGCTATGTCACCAGGATCCTCATCCAGTGGACCTCACAAGACGGCGGCCCCTTTCCCTTCGATCCAACTCAAGGTCCTGGCTACATCTGGCATTGCCATATCTCCGATCATGAAGACAACGACATGATGCGTCCATTTCAGGTCCAACACGCAGCTGGTCATTGATGATCACTAGCTTCTACTCCTCCTCCTCCTCCTCCTCCTCCTCCTCCTCCTCCTTCAGCACCACAATCCCCTCCTCTCACAACATGACTAGCACACAACCTAGCTAGCTAGGTACTTGGTACCACCCAAGGAAGCCAAAAGACAAAGAGATCTTTCTTTCTTTGAAGCTCCAGGCTCCTCTTCTCTTATTATAGTAACATTAATATTGTAGTAATACTTAACTGGGTGAGATTCATTCAGGGCAGGCAAGATTAACATGTCCAGAGATTTAAGCATTTACCCTTTCCCGAGTTAACCATTTAAACTTAACCCGAGTTAACCATTTAACCCTCAGTTAGTCCTTTTACATTTACAGGTGCTGTAGCTGATGGAAATTCCTCTGACAAGATAACCATTGCATAGTAGTATGAATATTAGGAAATTTGTACGGCTGATTTTGCAAAGTATATCCATGCAATTGCCATTAGGCAATGTCCCCGCCTAATTCAACTTATCCTAGTTTGCCTGTACTTAATTGTTATAATTAGTGTGGTCTGACAGTGTTGTTTTACAAAGTATACTATATGGTTTTTCAACCATAACTGTAATTCAAAATTTTCCCTTAAGAAAAAAATATTTTAATTATATTTTCTACAACAAAAAATTTCTCCAAAAACTCTCACACCATCTAAGTTTGAAAATTACAAAACCACCAAAACTACAAATACACCTTGGTGCACATATATCTTTAGAGGGGTTTCCAACTGTACCTTAGAGCTTCTCCACCGGTGCAGTATGTCACTTGGATAATAAAATTAAATGTCCAAGTTTAGCCATTTTTCTTTTGGCAACACCACCAATAAAACTGTAATTGGAACTGCATATACATGGGAACTACTAATAGCAAACCACCTGGACCAATTAGAAATACTGAGCCGCAGTCAAGTCCAATTTTTTACACTCTTTTTTGCGGGTGCACAACCGTGTTGCGCCTTTTACCAACCACAGCAAGCTACACAAATTTGGCACAATAAATTTTACTGTCTGGAGTCACATACTGAGCACCGGTGGGGATGCTCTTACATGTTATATGTATGGACATATTAATCAACCAGCGGAGTTACAAAGCTCACAATATAATCAATATACAGGGAGAGCCAGCAGTTAGTTACATGCTAACTAAGTAGATTGCCCCAAAAAGCTGATTCACATTCTAGAGAAAGGGAAATTAATTGTTCAAAACATTCTAATTTCAAGTTACCTCCAATAGGTGACAACCAAGATGTTTACCCCTCTGACTGAATAGTTTTCCAAGTTGGCAGCACATAACCAGTTGACAGAAACTTTCTCCCCAGACATTGAATATAATCATTATCTGCTAAGACAGACTTCAAACAGGACCTGATGTCTGAAGTCTCATAAATTAACTGTAGTTGCACATCTTGGATTTAGATCACTCCAATATTTGTATATAAATTATAGTACTTCTCCTGTCAGACATTGAAGTTATTGATGGCTAAACTGTAGAATATATGGCCAGTTTTAGATCACCATGATATCCCCAAAAGGAACTACCTGATTGCAAAATTCCCCTTGTGGGGAGTGTGAGATCATCCCAGGATCCTCCATACAAAGTCCACAATTAAAGCACTTGGACAAATTTCTCAGACCCTTGAATATCCCTCCCAGGAAAGAGGGGGGATATTATGCCTACTCCTTAAGAATGGAGTCCATAGACCTAAAGGTGTAAGATCTGCTTCCCCACCTCTCCCCACACTCCAAGTAGGGCCATCCGAATGCTCCCCATCCTCTGCCTTGTGATTTATGTTCATGATAACCTTTGCCTCATTCTTTACTATGGGTAAGCCTGCGTGCATGAGACATTTGCAAAATGCAAAGCTGGCGAGAGGTTTAGGGTTTAAGGGTTAGTTTCAAGAAGCAAAGGTTAGTTTTTAAACTCACAAAGCCATATTTATTCACAACTTTAATAGACTTGAGAGTAGTAGATTGCAAGTGCTTCCCTTTTATTCACAAGGTGCATAATATTCATTAAATTGTAATATGCAAATAGGTAATGATGATAATGTAGATTCATGCACATCTGTTTAGAACATATTTGATCAATGGGAATGTTGTTAGGAAAGCACATTAGATATGTGAAGCTATGAATCTTACATGCAAAAATAAGTAAATCGGAGTTAATTTAGTCTGAGTTGGGAACAAGGAAAAGGAATTTACTCCCTAGTTGGATCGTTGAACAGACAAAGGTCTTATGTTAATGTGGTGGCTATCTACTCTCACCATTTTCATGGTGGATGGATAAATAGATGAAGAACAAGGAAAGTAAACCAAGAAGCACAAAAAAATGTATTGAAAACATGGATGAAAGCTATAATGGGGAGTTCAAAAATCAATCAATAAAACAATAATACATAAAGGCCAGTTTTTACATGGGCAGAATGCCTGATGTAACAAGTGCCATAGTTTGTATTATGTTGCAACCATTCTCATCATTGCATTTCTAATCATGAATGATTGTCATGAAAATCCTTTCACCCATTTCAAGCTCCAGTTATTGTTGTCCAATTTTTCATTTGCAAGAATGTGAAATATAATTTTTTAATAGTTCCAAATGTGGCATTGATGTCTTCATGTGATGTAATATCATGTTCTTTTGCCATTCAATCTGTTTTACGATACTAGAAGGAATAGTTTACATCCCTAGTAAAGAACACTGA